>PJEL010000437.1_pt1 | contig 48801 bp, 47 predicted proteins | sample 1853271 | NCBI WGS metagenome assembly PJEL01 (sample SAMN08108733, study PRJNA415343) | Invertebrate metagenome, whole genome shotgun sequencing project. | host: Globobulimina | place: Sweden: Gullmar Fjord | collected 2015-08
GATAATTATAACAGGCTTTCTTACTAATTACTAGCGAACTAGTAGTAAATTAGTAATTAGAATATTTTAATAAGGAAAGAATACTACTAATTACTAGCGAACTAGTAGTAAATTAGTAATTAGAATATTTAATGTGTCGACTTACTGCGGGTTATGTATATATTCCAAACCTCATTTTCCGTCAAACACTAGAGCCATAATACTATGATACAGTTAGTGTCGTGACCGTATATTGGTTTTGTTGGATAAAAAGTCTAAAGACAGAGCCACAGTACTTAGTAGATTATGGGACATCTTTTACAGGGTTAAATAGGTTTTTGTCCGTTAGATATCCATTGTTTTATGCATAACTGTGGATAAGTAGGTGGATATGTGGATAAAGGACAATCAATAAATGTCCTTTATGTCTCTTAGACTTTTAAAAATACCATAAAAAAGCCTTAAAATAAGCTCTTTTGTATTAAAAACAATATTTTTAATACAAAATGTTTCTTAGTAACATAAATTACAAGCAGAATATTGTTTTCATGTGAAAACATATCATCAAGATTGATTATTCGGTGGAATACTTAATATTAAGTTAAATTTTTTTTAAAATCCTTTCAAATGAGTTTTCACATGAAAAGTGAAATTTTGATAAAATGTTTCTTAGTAACATGGATTATACTATTCTATTGTTTTCATGTGAAAAGGCAGATGTTACTATGATTAATTATGTGATAGTATATATAATCTACAATTAGATATAATATATGGCGAAACATAACGAATTAGGTAAATTAGGAGAAAGCATAGCTGAGAAATTCTTAAGCCAGAAAGGTCACATTACGCTTGATTGTAATTATTCTAGAAAATTTGGAGAGATAGATATTGTTACACATGAAAAAGGCAGAGTTCATTTTGTGGAAGTAAAAAGCAAAAGTTGTGATTTAGATGAAATAAATTATAAAATAACTGATAACATTTCATGTGAAAACAAAACTGGTGGTAAAAAAAATGTTTCTCGTGAAACGCAAGATAAATTTAGACCAGAAGAAATGTTACATTCTCATAAAATACAGCGTTTAAGGCGTGTAATAGAGACTTATATTTTGCAAAATAAGATTGATGAATGGCAATTTGATGTAATTATTGTATATATAGATAAAAAAGAAAGAAAAGCACTATGCAAATATTTAGAAAATATTGTTCTTTAGTATTTAAAGGCTAGAATGAGATATCATGTCCTTTTGAATAAAATGTCCTTTTGAATAGAATGTCCTTTATATTTATAAAGGACATTTATACCATTACGCGATACTTATAGTCAAGGAAAATTTAATCATTGTTTGTTGAGTGCTTTAGCTTTACCGATAAAAAAGTTTGTTAAAAACTGGATAAAATTATAAAATCATGTAAAATTGCATCTATTCGGGATGTAGCATAGTGGTAGTGTATCCGCTTTGGGAGCGGACGGTCCGGGTTCGATTCCCGGCATCCCGACAGAGTACAGTATTATGTTATTGGAATACATTACTGTAAATATTTAGTAGATCTTTTAGTGTAGTAGATATAGATGCTTGCGATGTTGCAACTGAAGATATGCGTATTCATTTATTGTGCGGGTGGGGAGAATCGAACTCCCGTCCTCTGCTTGGAAGGCAGATATTCTACCACTAAACTACACCCGCAAACTAATTTATTTGTTGGTAGGTTTCATCTATATAGGCATTATTTCTCTAAATAGGAAAACATCGTACCCATTTTCTCAAGAACTGCACACATACAGATGCATCGTACCGCGCTTGAGTATATCATGTTTTCTAGCTTTTTTCTCACTTCGGTCTGTCTGTATTTTGCCAATATTGACTTATTTGGTATTTTGGTTAATTTAGATCAAAATTTTCTTCCAATATATTTCATGTGTTACTATCCACATTTATATATTGTATTTTCTACAAAGTGTAGTAGTATTTATGTATGGATTTTTCAAATGAACCAATTATGGATGTTGTGGATGTCGTACCAAACATGTTTCAACAAATTGTGCTTGATAGTGAAGTAACTAAGATTGCCGTAATGAAGATTGCAGATATTGTTCAAATTTTTCTCAATGCAATGTTTCCTACTGTACTTAGCTTAATCACCCTAGCGTTTATAACATATCTATTTCGTTATGTTATTACAAGAGAAAATACCGCAAAATCCAGTGAGTATATGAAGGGAGCGGTGCGGGCTGCTGTCGCACTATTTCTAATGCTGAATATCTGGATGATTATTCGTGCAATAAGTTGGATAATGGAATTATCACCGACTGCAATGTATATGATTCTCATTTTGGCATTTATCTTATTTAGCGCTTGGTCTCTATTTGCAATCGGTGATGCGTTTGTTGCTCTTGTCTCTGGATTATTAAAATTGATTGTTGATAAATTTGTGGAAGTAATTAAAAAAATGTCGGAAGACACACCAATTGGAAGAAAATTGAATAATTTGCGACACTCAGAGCTTCGGCTCATTGTTTTGGTTTTGCTGGTCTTACTTTTTATAGTTTCATTTCTCTTTCCGATGTTGTAATTAGTTTATATTATATAACCCACTAATAAAATTCTGTAGGTTTGTAGTACAAATATGTATAAACTGAGCAAGCCTTAAATATAAAGTTTTGCGATTTTTCTGTACTTTACTAAGGTATTTGAAATTTTTAGGTTCGTGTCTTTCACTGTTGCAAAGCGGGCACTCATGTTCGTGATGTTTATGGTTTTTCAAAGGAGTTTGTTATTTCTCTCTTCAATTCAAAAAAATCACCTGCAAATTTCAGTTCGTGTTCGCGCGGGTGCGCAAATGGGACATCAAAGGTTGCTTTAATTTGTGCAGGGCGTTCTGTAAATAAAAATACTCTGTCTGCTAAGAACAGCGCTTCTTCAATATCATGCGTAACTAACAAGATCGTTGTGCGTTCTTTGGTATGTAAATCGGCTAGAAAGTCATGCATATGTGATCTGGTTTGTGCATCAAGAGAGCCAAATGGCTCATCCATTAGCAAAACTTCCGAGCCATTCGCCAAAGTGCGAGCAATCGCCAATCTCTGCAACATGCCACCAGAGAGATTCTTTGGATATGTTTTTTCAAATTGTTTTAACTTCGTGATATTTAAATAGTACTCAATTTTTGATTTGTTGTCTTCAGCGCTTCCGTTCATATCTAGTCCAAATGCAATATTATCTTTAACGGAAAGCCATGGAAAAATCGCCAGATTTTGAAAAATCATACCAAGCTTTCGTTCGGGCTTGTCGACAATACTTCCGTCTAAAATAACCTCGCCTAAAGACGGTTCAAGAAGTCCTGCAACTATTTTGAGCAGAGTTGTTTTACCACATCCTGATGGTCCTACGAATGCGACAAATTCTCCCTTGTTTATTGATACGGTGACATTTTGGATTGCAGGAATTTGTGAGTCATCATGTGGGGTGTATATTTTCGATAGATTTTTAATTTCAAGCATATACGATTTTCTCTGTCCATGGAAAAAATTTTCTATATGACCATGCGAATAAGTAATCAGTAAGGAGCCCAAGAGCACCTATTACCAACACAGCCACAATAACATTTTCTGTTTGCAAGAATCGCTGTGAAGTGATTATGAGATGCCCAAGACCCGATGTGGACGCGACAATTTCAGCCAACACGACAAATGTCCACGCGGCACCAAACATTAGTTGCATTGCGTCCCAAATGCTCGGCATAGATTGTGGCAGTATTATATATCGTATAATCTGCACTCTGCTTGCGCCAAGTGTATAACCTGCAGCGATTGTATCTCTGCTTGTTCTTGCCACAACATCAAAAACAAGTATCGCCAGATAAGGCGTTATTCCAGCAAAAATCAAAAGTACTTTCTCCAAATCCCCAATTCCAAACCATAGGATAAAAAGTGGAACGAGGGCAGATGGTGGGATATAGCGTGCGAATCCGATAATTGGTTCCAATGTGGCTTTTGCTTTTGTGCTAACGCCAAGAAGCAAACCAAGTGGTATTGCCACAATACAGGCAAGCACAAAACCCGAAACAATACGATACATACTTGCAAGAATATCTCCCAAAAGTCCAAAATCTTTTATCAAAACAGCTGCCGCAACCGCAGCGGTTTGTGGTGCAGGCAAGAATATTGGTGAGATAAATTCCATACTTGCCACAATAAACCAAAGCACTAGAAATGTAGCAACTGACAAAGCCGCAAAGCGCACGCGCTTCTGTAGTGGCAAGTTATCGTTGTGCATTAGTAATTTCATAGGTTTAATACAAATTTTGGAGAAGTGATGCGTCTACGAGATTTGATGGGTTAGGTTTTATTGTAATAACTTCATCGATTAAATAAAGATCCCCTGCTTTTTCTATCAGTTCATAGATGTTGAGAGATTGCGAATTGTCAAATTTACGCATGTTGAATTCATAGCTTGACAGTTTAACTGTGTCTCGCATTGGGCTAAACTCTTCTTTGCTTAAGTTAAAATTCTTGGCAACTATTTCATCACCACTATCGTGGTTGATTTCCCAATAATAAGTCCCATTGAAGAAAGCTCTCATAAAGCGTCTAATATCTTCTCTCCTATTTTCTATCAAATCGTCACGAGCCATTATTATGTCGGTGATAATTCCTGGGTTTTCATAAGAAGTTAAGAGTACTTTTCCGTCCTTTCTTTCTGTCGCCCTAGAAAGCCATGGTTCCCATGTGACTCCAGAGTCAATACTACCAGAAACAAATGCTGAGCCGACTTGGTCTGGGTTCAAATTAACGAGTTCCACATCCTTAGGACTGAGTCCTTCTTGTTCCGCCAAAAATCTAAAGAGAAAATGAGCAGGAAATCCTAAAGCAAGATGAACTTTTTGTCCTTTAAGGTCCGCAATGTTGTTTATGGTGTCTTTTACAACCAGACCGTCAGCACCGTAAGAAACGCTTGTTGAGAGAATCGCTTTTGCATTTATTCCTGCATCTGAAATTATCGCCATTGTATCTGCACTTCCAACTAACATTTGCACTTCACCGCTTTCAAGAGCAGGGATCATAGTGTCGGCAGATAACAAAATGATTTCAACATTTACATTTTCATCTGTAAAGAACCCTTTCTCGTCTGCTATATATGGAGCACCGAACCCAGGGTATGGAACAATCCCGAGCTTTATCGGCTCTTGTGTCACATTGTCGGTTGTTTTGTTAATGTTAGGAGACGACTGAATTCCAAACATAATCAACCCAATAACCACAATGACTAACAGGACAGTGCCTAATATTTTCTTATTCATAATATCTTAATTAACAAAAACTAATAATAATTTAATATACTGTTATTTTTCAGTTATATAATTTTTTGTCAATACCCATATAACAAAAATAGCTGAAAATAGCTATATTTACAGTATTTTATTGTAATATTATGCTTTTGTTGTCAAAGTTGTTGACAATAAGAATATTTTTGTTAGAATATTGCGCATGAAAGTAGAAGAAGTGTTGCAAAATATAGGACTTGGAGAAAAAGAGGCGAAAATATATCTTGCTTGTCTTCAGCTTGGACAAACCACGGTATCCAACATCGCAAAAAAGGCGAGAGTGAAAAGACCAACCGCTTATGTCGTACTACAAGATTTGGCAGAGCAAGGAATGGCATCAATAAAACAAACTGACAAAATGATTTTTTATGGTCCAACACACCCTAAAAAACTGCTTACGCAACTTAATCAAAAGAAACAACTACTAGACAATTCTTTTCCAGAAATCATGGCAGTTTATAACAATCGTCCACAAAAACCATTGGTGCAAATTTTTGAAGGCACAGAAGGTATGCACCAAGTATACGAGGAGATATTGGAATTCTTAAAAAAGGGGAAAGAAGTAATTTTTTACGGCTCCGTTGATCATTTTGTTCCGAATGACACACTTACGAAAATGTGGTTGAAAGAATCTTGCAATAAGCGCTATAAAATAAGGGAACTTATATATCATTCTGGAGAAAATACAAAATGGTATTACGAAAAGCAAAATAAAAATCCAAACCCAAAACATGAACTGCGTTTTTTGATGAAACAGAAAATTGAAATTCTTAATGACAACTCTGTATTCGGGAATAAGCTCGTCATTTTTTCTACGCAACAAGATGAGCATTTTGCGCTTGTGATAGAGAGCGAGGTTATTGCAAATTCATATCGTGCGATGTTTGAATTCGCATGGGATGTATCTAAAGATAACAAACTCCTTTGAAAAACCATAAACATCACGAACATGAGTGCTCGCTTTGCAACAGTGAAAGACACAAACCCAAAACATCTTAAGCAGTTTATTCTTTTCATATTTTTTAATACGAACATTCCGAACAGATATTTTATACTTCATTATGGTATTAAAATTTTTAGGTTTGTATTATAATACGATATAAATTATGAAAATTACATTTATTCAAACAGGAGGAACAATAGACAAAGATTATCCCCAAAGAGAAACAGATCACGGTTATGAGTTTAAAATTGCAGAACCTGCTTTTAATTTTATTTTAAAAAAAGTAAAACCAGATTTTGAATATGAGGTTATATCTATTTTGAAAAAAGACAGTCTCGATATCATGGAAGAAGATAGAGAAAAAATCTATTCTGTCGTCAACTCGTTAGAAAATGACAAGATAGTTATTACACACGGAACTGACACAATTCAGAAAACAGCGGAAAAATTATCATATATTCAGAATAAAACGATTATTCTTACAGGGGCCATGTTGCCAGAAAAATTTTGCAATTCTGATGCCGATTTCAATATAGGAATGGCAACTGGAGTTGTTCAAACTTTAGATAAGGGTGTATATATAGCTCTCTATGGTGAAGTATGCTCGTGGGATAAATTTAAACTGAAGTAAATTGCAAATTTTGCTTTTTAATTTTGATAAATATCTTAAATTTAGCTTACTGTGGTACATAAATTGATACATCTTGCACTTTTGGTGTGTATGGAATAAGGTGCTGTATCTTTAAACGGCTCACATCTAGAGATGTGAGCCGTTTAATATGCTACAATTTAATGAGATGTCGATTATCAGTTATTAATATTTATAATATGGATTGGAAAAAATTAGTTGGTTACGGTGTAGGAATTTATGTCGTAATGTTTATGTTCTGGTCTTTACTCGTTGCTTTTGAGCAAGGTGAAGCTCAGTGGGGTTGGTACGCAAGCTTTGTTGTTTTAGCGGTAGTTGCACATTTAGCTAGTGCAAAACTCTGTACGAAAAACCCAATAGAGATAATAAAATACTCCGCAGGATGGGTAGTTATTATGGCAGTACTTGATTGGACAATCTCTGCACGCTTTGCAGAGGCTGAGTTGTTTACTAATTGGGAGCTGTATGTTGGGTACGCAATTTTGTTGCTTGCTCCGCTTACTGTTATATTTTGCACTTGCAAAATATGTTGCAAGGATAAGTTAGCAAATGTTGAAGAAAAAAAAGATGATAATCAGCAATCATATAGTGAGCCTGCCGTAGAAAACGAAGAGGCTTAGTTTTCTGTAGCTTGACAACAAATGCACCGATTTTTGAAAAATTTTGTTTATACTCGGTTGCAGATCAAGGCACATAAGGAAAACACCGCGAGCAAAATGGATTGAGGTACCATGAGTGGCTTTAAAAATTGAGTGGAGTTCTAGGAGAACAAAGAAAAAATCGCAAGCTGTATTGTAATACTGCGCGCGATTTTTTCTGTAGTTCGACAACGAAATGTGCCGATTTTTAAAGCCACTATCTAACGGCGTCTTTAAGAGCCTTACCAGCTCGGAACTTAGGTACGCGCATAGCTGCTATCTGAAGAGTTTCACCTGTACGCGGGTTGCGACCTGCACGCGCTGCGCGCATTTTAGCCTCAAATATACCCAAACCTGCTATGGAAACCTCCTCACCTGATGCTAGAGACTCTGTAATTGTTGCAATCATTGCCTCAACTGCACGCTCTGCATCTGCCTTTGTGCCGCCAAGCACATCATGTACTTTATCGGCTAGTCCTGCTTTATTCATAATTAAAATTTATTAAAGTTAATAAAAGCGACCAAACTTATGTGTTTAGTATACATAGCGCTATATTTTTAGCAATACCCTGCACTGTATACTTATCTTGCGTATTCTATTGCTCTAGTTTCGCGAATTACATTTACTTTAATCTCACCGGGGTACTTAAGGTCTGCTTCTATTTTTTTTGCTATATCTCGTGCCATCTTATGCGCCTCTAAATCATCTATATCTTCTGCGCGTACAAATATGCGTATTTCTCGTCCTGCTGATATTGCATAGCTATTCTCAATACCGTCAAACTCATTCACCACTGCTTCAAGCTCTTCTAGGCGTTTTATATAATTCTCTACAGTATCGCGACGGGCACCTGGCCTACCACCTGAAATTGCATCTGCAACTTGTACTATATAACTCTCTGGAGTTGTGTAAGGATGCTCTTCATGATGAGCCTCCATGGCTTGTATTATGGCCTTATCTACTTGAAACTTCTGAAGTATCCTGCGACCAATCTCAACATGTGTACCAGCCACTTCATGGTCTACAGCCTTGCCGATGTCGTGCAATAGTGCTGCACTGCGAGCTACATCTGCGTCAGCCCCTATCTCTGTAGCTATTATACCAGCAATATGTGCCATCTCTATGGAGTGCATTAGTACATTTTGCCCGTAACTTGTACGGAAGTGCAGACGCCCAAGTATTGCGAGAAGTTTTGAGTCTAAATCTTTTACACCAACCTCGTAAGCCGCCTCCACACCCCTTTTGGCAATTATACGGCCTATCTCCTCTTTAGCTTTTTCTACTGCCTCTTCTATTTTAGCTGGTTGTATGCGACTGTCCAATATTAGATTCTCAAGTGCTACACGGGCTATTTGCCTGCGTATTGGATCAAATGATGAGATAGTGATAGTGCCAGGCGTTTCGTCTATTATCACATCTACTCCTGTAGCGCGTTCAAAAGCGCGTATATTACGACCCTCTTTACCTATTATTTTCCCCTTGATTTCGTCATTTGGTAGTGTAACTGTTGTAGCAAGTATATCTGTAGACATTGAATTACCAATACGATGTATTGCAGTCGTTAAAATATCACGAGCTTTCGCTTCTATTTTTTCCTCACCGAACTGCTCTAATTTACGCATACGCTCTAGCACATCAACTTCAGCATTCTTCTCTACTATTGCAAACAATTCCTGCTTTGCGTCATCTTTTGATAGCTCTGCAACCCTTTCTAACTCAATTGTACGCTCTTGCAGTAAATTATCTGCATTTTTTTGAGCAGATTTAAGATCCTCATCTTTTTTATTGAGTTTGTCTGCGTCGGCATCGATATCTGCCTGACGCTTATCTAATAATTCTTCTTTATTAACGAGACGTTCTTTTGTTTTTTTAAATTCTTGTTCTTGCTCTTTTAACTCTTTAGTACCTTCCTGTACTTTTATTGTGGCTACTTTTTTAGCATTTTCTATTAACTTTTGAGCCTCGCCCTTAGCTTTAAGCTCCATTTGTCTTATTTCTAATTCCATAGAGCCACGCTTGCCCAGAGCTACTATCCAACGAAGGAAGTAACCAAACGCAGTACCAAATAGCACAGATGTTGCTAGTAGCATTAATATTACTTTTATTGACATAAGCGGTTAAGTCCGCTGTTTAGCAATTGGATATTTACATCCAGAGTTGTGAATCTTTTATATCTGTCTTATTTTAATGGTTATTTTCACAAATCTCAAACATACATCCAAAAACAGAAAGCGGAAAATTAAATGATTAAATACAAATTTACAATCTGTACTTAAGAATATACCATTAATTTAGCACTTTATCAATTACTCCGTATTTTTTGGCTTCAGTAGCTGTCATAAAGTAGTCTCTGTCTATATCTTGTTCCACCTTAGCAAGCTTTTGCCCAGTGTTATTTGCCATCATTTTTGATAAGCGTTCTTTTGTGCGCAATATATGTTGAGCTGTTATCACAATATCACTGGCTTGACCCTGTGCACCGCCAAGTGGTTGATGTATCATTACTTCTGCATTTGGCAAGGCATAACGCTTACCCTTAGTACCAGCAGATAGCAACCACGCGCCACCGGACGCTGCCATACCAACACATACTGTTGATACATCGGGCTTGATGTGATCCATTGTGTCTATCATTGCAAGAGTTGCCGATACAGAACCACCAGGGGAGTTTATATATAAAGATATATCTGCTTTTGGATCTTCTGACTGTAAGAATAAAAGTTGTGCGATTATAACATTCGCAGTTTCATCCATAATTGGTCCAGCAAGAAATATAATACGCTCCTTAAGCAAGCGCGAGTAAATATCATAAGCTCGCTCACCATATTGCCCCTTCTCTACAACCATAGGCACAAGTTGTGCTGCGGGAGATTTGAATTCATCATTTGTCATATTATTTTTCTTATATTATTAATTAACTTTTATATTATTTTTGTGCAGTTTTTTAATTTGCCTCTTAATTATATCAACTACCAAACTCCTCTAAATATTTAAACACAAGTTCGTTAGTTTTGGTAGTCTCTACATATACACGCACGTTTTCAGGATCAGCATCTTTATAACGCTCTAGTACGCGGGAAACTTCTTTTTCTATATCTTCCTTTTCTGGCTTTATATCATTATCAACTGCAATTTTGTTGAGTATTAACTGCAATTTACCACGCTTTTCTGCTTCCGGTTCCCACTCCTTACGCAATTCTTCTATAGTTTTACCTATCTTTTTTAGGTAATCTTCTAACTTTGTGCCAGTTTGAGCAATTTCGCCTTCAAATTGTGCTTGTATGCGCTGTAATTCCGAGCTCACAAGTATTGTAGGTAGCTCTAGCTTTGTTTGTTTCATTATTTCCTCAACAGTTGCCATTCTCTTCTTGTCGCAGTCTTTTAGTTTCTTCTCTTCACCTAAATTCTCACGCACTTTTGCTTTAAATTCTTCTACATTTTTGAAGTCGCCGAGAGTTTTTACAAAATCATCTGTAAGCTCAGGTAAGTTCTTGTCGTCCACCTTTACTAAGTCTGGTTGTTCTACACCGTCTTTTTTCTGTTTCTCAAAGCTCTCTATCTGTGCACGCTGATGGCGTATATGCTTTAACGCATCCTCCATATCTTTATCTATTACATCTAAATCTGCCTTTTTAGAAAACTCCTTTTTAGCAATCTTTTTATAATCTGGCAGCTCAACTTTTGGCATGATTGCTGTTTTAGCACTAAACTCTAACGCATTACCTAGAGCGAGCTTCGTAATTTGTATTTTTGGTTGTCCAATCGCAAGGATCTTCTCATCTATAACTATAGCTGGATATATGTTGCTAAGTAAGTCTTGTGCTGAGCGCTCAAGTATATAAGCTTCACCGAGTTCGCGTACGATTACTGATTCTGGTACATGTCCCTTACGAAAGCCGTCTATTTTTGTATTTTCACATAGTTTTTTAAGAGACTTTTTGTAAGCTTCATCTAATACTTCGGCATTGATACTTGCCACGATTTCTACCTCAGAAACACCTAAATCTTTAACTTTTAAATTCGTATATTGCTTGGTTTTATTTTCTAGTTTATTTGTATTTATCATAATACAAGAGAGTCTACCATTTTTATTTGTTTAATCAAAAAATACTGGAGCAATACCCCAGTATTTTTTGATTTTAGAGACTAAGTATCAACCGTTGTTAAAATCCCAAGTCGTCTAAGTTGACATCTCCTAAATTTGAATTGTTTAGATCTGCCTCAATATCTGCAATCTCATCTGACGCACTTTGCTCACTAAGCTGATCTGAAATTGAGTCCTCAACATTTTCAACAACCTCGTCCAGTGCAGAGTCGCTGTCTCCATAGATATCATTAATAAGTTTAGCATCACCTCTCTTCATGTCTTTATCTCCCATATATCCCCACAAATATAAACCTCCAAGTAAAATGATACATAAAATAATGACAATAGAAGCTAGTTTGAACATGCAACCATTGTTACCTCCACAACGATTAGGCTCGTCAGTAGGCTCTGGGTTATTTTGCTGTGGTGCTTGTTGTTCTGTCTGTTTGTTGTAATTTTCCATATTTTTTGAAATTTAATAATAGTAAGTTAGTTAGTCGCCAGACCTCTGAGTATATTAACAGCATCTTGCAATGCTTTCTTTGCCTCTCTTGTAGCCTCAATTGCTACACTCATAGCTTCTCGTACTACTCTTCTATACTCTGATGGTGTCTCTGAGTTCACGGCTTCTTCTACTGTAGCTTTTACTGCCTGCCCCTTATCTACGGATGCCTGCACAGCAGTCTTTGCAATGTCTACATACTCCTGTGCTTCTGTTGTATCTGCTCCATCTTGTGTAAGTTTATCTAAACGAGACTGTATACGACCTTGTAATGTCTCAAGCCTTTCTGCCATCGTAGAGATTCGTTTTAGTATCTGTTGCAAATGCACCGATGCGTAAGTTTTTATCTTATTTTTAAGCTCTGTGAATTGGCTTTTTGCTTCTTCTAGTATTGCCTTTCTTTCTTCTGGTGTGTCTGCAACTTTAAGTGCTTCTTTTAGTTCCGCTTTTTTCTCTTGAAATTCTTCTCTTACTTCAGGGCGGCGGGTCTTTGTTTCCTCACGATTTACTCCGAGTCTATTAAATATATTGCGTGCTTTGTCTGCACGCTGCTCACCTGGGCATGGTGCAAATTCACAGTTTTTTCCACCCCTACTTACAGATGTGCCATCTGGACAAATTTTTGCTTCTTCAGTACATCCTACAGGCATATCATCGGAGTTTTCTGCATATGCGAAACTAGTAAAAAGCATCGTAAATGCACAAAGAGCTACCAGCACATATCTTACTTTTAATGTATATGTAATTATCATAAATATTAGATGTTAATTAGTAAACTTATAATGAATTATATCATGCTTATTTTAACGCGCTACCTTCAATTATCAACATCACAACAAAGAACCCTACTTTAGGTTCGGGTTCTTTGTTTTTTTATTTTTTACTCTCTCATGCAGCTTTATCTTTTTCTTCTTCGTCTGTAATCTCTGGAGCGGTCTCTTTGCTCTCGGCAATCTCTTCTGTAGCACTTGTAACATCGTCTACAGTAGATTCATCCTCATTTGCTTTTTTATCATCCGCAGCGGAGTGTATGTCTATCTTCCAATCTGTTAGTTTAGCTGCAAGACGCACATTTTGCCCACCACGACCTATAGCCAGAGATTGTTGATCTTCGGTAACTTCTATTGTTGCATGCCTCTCTTCTTCGTTTATATCTATTCCTATTATCTCAGCAGGGGATATTGCACTTTCTATAAATTCGCGCTGGTCTTCCGACCACTCTATAACATCTATCTTCTCTCCACCTAACTCACTTGTAACTGTAGACACACGCACACCACGTTGTCCAACGAGCGCACCAACTGGATCTATATGATCATCGTTTGTCAGTACAGCAATCTTAGAGCGACTACCAGCTTCTCGTGCCACCTTCTTTATCTCTATTGTGCCTGCCGCTAATTCTGGAGACTCAGATTCAAATAATTTTATAAGAAATGCGCCACTTGAGCGTGTAAGTTTAAGGAATGTGCCACGCGGAGATTCGTCTACATGGTAAAGTAGTGCGCGTATACGCTCACCTTGGCGGTAGCGTTCTCCTGGTATTTGATCTTCATATGATAATATTCCAACTGTGCGTCCGAGGTCTACATATAGGTTACCACGCTCAAAGCGTTGTACAGTACCTGATACTATTTCACCCTCTTTTTCTCCATACTCCTCCAAAATTGATACTTTCTCTGCTTCACGGAGCTTTTGCATTATTACTTGTTTAGCAGTTTGTGCTGCTATGCGTCCAAAATCATCTTTTGTCTCAAGAGGGAATTCAAGTTCGTCGTCTGGGTCAATATCCTTTTTAATCATTCGTGCATCCGGTAGCATTATATGATGTTCTGGATTGAAGCGTGCTCTCTCGTCATCTTCGGTCTTATCGTCTTCTTCATCTTCTGTGTGTACTAAAGATTCATCTACAACTATTTTAATCTGGTTGAATTCTAAGTCGCCAGACTCTCTATTGAAGCTTGCACGAACTATTTGCCCTCGTTTGCCGTACTCCTTTTTATATGCGGCTGCAAGAGCCATTTCTATCGCTTCTATCATTTTTTCTGCTGGGATTCCGCGATCTTCTTCAAGCTCGGAAAGTACAGAATTTATAACTTTTAAATCAAACATAACATTTTTTTACTTAATAAAATTACTCGGACAAAACCGAGCATTCATAATTTCTATTTAACTGTATTTACATAATACCACCTAAAATAAATAAATCAACAAATAAATAAATCAACATACAGCACGCTAACTTAGGAGTCCAACTCCTAAGTGAGAATTTTAAATTTTAATTTGTAAATTTTAATTCAATTTTAAATAATTAAATGTCCTTCCGAATGGGTAGACAAACAATTAGATTATGTGCAAAAAAATAACGGTTTAAAACCAGAAAAAATAATAGAGGAGTTAAAGAGAGAAAAGATTATATTAGAAGCTCCACGCAATAGAGGCTATATATCAGTTGAAGTTTATGAACGATGGTGCAAGGTTGAGGGTTTGGTGCACGAAGAGTATTGTAAAAAATTAGATAATTTATTAAACTCAAACTAATACACATACATACAATTTATTATTCTGTAAGTCTGTTATAATAGTAGCAACATGTATATAAATGAGGAACAACTTAAAGATTTTTTAGTGGACTCCAGTCTTGTGTCTGGAAAGGATTTTGACAGTGCCAGCAATAGTGCCACTGTAAATAACGAGGAAGTAGGCAAAGCGTTAGTTTCATCATGTAAGATCGGTGAGGATGATTTACGCCGTACATACGCTTATATATTGGGGATACCGTTTGTAGATCTTACACACACGGATGTTGAACTAGATACACTTGCTATAATACCTGAACCTATCGCGCGACGAAATAATATTGTAGCATTTAAAAAAAGTGAAGATGAGCTTGAGGTTGCCGTGCTTGATACAGATAATCTCGTCGCTATAGACTTTGTGAAGAAAACACACCTTAAAGTATTACCGCGTCTTACGGATATAACATCTATGAAGCATATATTATGTCAATATCAAAAGTCTCTTAAAGATGAGTTTGGAGATATGATTTCAAGTGAGACGGAGAACTTCGCACAACAAAATATAACAGATGATGCATCAGAAAGTGAGTTGCGCAAAGTAGCTGAAGAAGCACCTGCCGTGCGTATTGTAGATTCACTTTTGCGTCATGCTATGGTACAGAATGCCTCCGACATACACATAGAGCCACAAAAGAGTGATTTGTTGGTACGCTACCGCATAGACGGAATTTTGCATGATGCGATGCATCTCTCTGAAGATGCAATAGCGCCTATAACAACACGCATTAAAGTTTTATCTAGGTTAAAACTTGGTGAAAAGCGTTTACCACAAGACGGGCGCTTTCGTATTGAGACTGCTGGTGATCGTGTCTCCTTTCGTGTATCTATATTACCAACATACTATGGAGAGAAGATTGTTATGAGGCTTTTGCGCGAGGATGTATCAGGTTTTACATTAGACTCGCTCGGCTTTCATGGTGACGGTCTGCAACATGTACATGATGCTACCGGTAAAAAGTCTGGGCTCATACTTGTAACTGGGCCAGCGAGTTCAGGTAAGACAACGACTCTTTATACTCTTTTAGATATTTTAAATACTCCAGATGTAAATATATCAACTATAGAAGATCCTATTGAGTATCAGATGCAGAGAATTAACCAAACACAAGTACGCTCGGATGAAGGTCTCACCATATCTACCGGATTGCGATCTCTAGTGCGTCAAGATCCGGATATAATAATGATAAGTGAGATATCCGATAAAGAGACTGCAAATTTAGCAGTTAATGCGGCACTGACAGGACATTTAGTACTATCAACACTACATGCCGACTCGGCAGCTACTGCCATAGCAAGACTTATTGACATGGGTGTAGAGCCATCCCTGCTTGCGTCAACACTTAAGGCGGTAATTGGGCAAAGGCTTATACGCTTGCTCTGTACTGAAAAGAAGAGCTATAAACTTAGTACTAAAGAAGTACGCGCACTAGATGAGCTAGTAGATTTAGGTACGGTACTCAAGTCAGTTAAAAGAGAAAAAATAGTATCAGCAAAAGCAACATGGAAGAATATTGAATTTCACAGAGAGCTACCAACTGAGAGTTGTGAGAGTGGGTATAAAGGCAGGCGTGGCATACAAGAAGTGTTACCTGTTACTGAGTCTATTAAAGAGTTGATATTAAGTGGCGCACCGGCAGAGAAAATAGAAAAACAAGCTCGCAAAGAAGGCATGTTAACAATTATGGAAGACGGAGTCTTCAAAGTAACTCAAGGCGTAACTAGCATTGATGAAGTGTTGCGTGTGGTTAGTGAGTAAATATTTGATATATTTGTTAAGTTAGTCTAAACAGCATAAATCCTAGTAGATATTGCAAATAAGAAACTGCGACAGTTCGGTCTCAGTAATCTTGAGGGTTCATTTGGCGAGGTTAATAAGAGTATTGGGGTGCATTGTGGTTTGAAGAAATTTCGAAAACTGAAATTGGTTAAGACATTAATTCAAGGGTATGTCTAGCCTCACATTTTTACCATTAGTCCTTTATGAATTGGCGCCACATATAATGTAAGACCAAGAATAGCGCAGTGCAAAGTATGAACCAAAAAAACATGTATTGTGCAAAATAAGGTAGGGTGCTGTGCGATGGGTCATGTAGTACAAACTTGTCATAGTATTGTGCATACGTATAATCGCATGGGTAAAATACACAGTTGCGGTTCTCTATAGCGCTTGTAAATAAGTAGGTTGCAGGTAGTAACACAAAGACAATGGCAAGCATCCAAGTGTACGCTCTCTTTGTAAAACCAAACTTCACCGTCCCGAAGATTGCTAAGGGTATCGTGATCATGTGCATGATGAGTGACACAAGTGCAACGATATAGGTCGTGCTACTCTCCATAAGGATGGCCGTGCGACCAAGGCTCTCGTCTAAAAACACAAACATGGCGTAATCAACGATCCATAAAAACTGGGCTGGTATAGCTATGGCAAGTGTGGCATTGATCGGAGCAGCATCCCTGAAGTAAAATCCGTATGCAAGGTAAAATGTGGCAATATTACAAAACCAGAACACTTCTGCTAAGTCTCGGCCTTCATAAAAAATGTGTAAGAGTATGTTTAATATAACAAGGATACACAGACTGATACCGAGTGCTCGCGTCTTGGTACCCTTATTGTGTGCGCGTAATAATCGTTGTACGCGTGAAGACATCTTTGTCAAATTCTGGATATGTATGAATCGTTTCATAAGAATTTTTTTTAATCGTTATTCCTGTATATGCATCACCATCAAATACGTGACTAATGTTTGTAAACTCTTTACGTCTTTTCGTATCATGTTTTTTAGTCCAGATACGGGTCTCAATTATATGTGTCTTTGTGTTGGTTGTAAATGTCTTAATGCCTGCATTACTTTGTATGTTTATTATACATCGTTTACTTTCGTCTCCAATAGGTATGCATGTAAGCACTTCGTCAAATTGTAACGATCTACATGATATGAAATGTGACAGTCCAATAATCCTGAAGGTAAACTCGTGTCCAGATATGCGGGCAGTAGCTGATTGGAAAATCTTTGTGTTAACTGTAGGTGTCTCGATACTATTTGTAAATAGTGATAAGTGTATATGTTCGTCTATCTGGTACATGATTTTTGTGGGTTATCTCTCTTTTTGCTTAACCATCATAGCATAATTGGGCTTGAAGATGCTATTTGCAGAGATTGAGTCATCTGGTGTGATTGTTTGCCATGATAGTGCGTCGTATGTATCACCAAATCGGTCTGTATAATCTGAGAATGTGCGTGTGATGGGCGGGGTATTGGTGCTTGTCTTTGCTACCACAAAGAAGTCCTCTGTCTCTTCTATATGACCATTGGGGAATACATTATATGCAAAGTAGTTGAACTTTTTATCAAAGCCGGCTTCTGATAAGGTCTCTTCTAATATACGTGTGTGTGTAGGGTAGAATGTATGGCGATATTGCCATGAGGCCATAAGTCCTGTGTCATTCAGTGCAGATCGTACGAGTGTGTAGAATTCTGTTGAGTACAAGGGGAGGAGTTTGTCGTGCTTTAATCCTGGTAGATCGACTAGTATTAAATCGTATTGCTTGGTGTTGTCTTGTGCAAGGTAGTGCAGTGCATCATCTGTGATGATGTTCAACTTCGAGTATTTAAAGGCGTGTTTATTCTTCTCAAGGAGGTATGTTTCAGTCTTTGCATAATTACGGAATTGTACATCTAGATCAACCATGTCTATGCTTGCAATGTTTGCATCAAAAAGGCTCAGAAAGTGTACTGGTATGAAGTCACCCCCACCAATAAGTAATACGGTAAGTCCACTACGCTCTGATAGCATGGACATGGGCACATCAACGAGTCCGTGATGATATGCCTCATACCAACTATCACACATCTGTACATGCTCATCTAGGTTCAGGCAGGTGTCTGGCGGATTGTACTCGGGGTCTTCCAAATACCTCTTGTATAGAGACACATGTTGATATGGTGTTGTGAAGTCATGCAGTATAGTAAGGTCTGTGATTGGTATAGTAAGGTCTGCATACTCTTTTATGATCATCCGTGAAAGGTATGAATCGCGAGCCCATGCCTCCATCGATGTGTGGAAGAAGAATCCAAGACTGATGACAATCAGGATAAGTGCTGTATATGCGTAGCGCAGTTGTCTCTTGAATAACTTGAAATGGAGCATGAATAGTACTGCAACGAGGGCATTCAGCAGTGCTACCACAGACCCTGTAGCTACCAGCCCTACATGTGGATACAAAAACAGGGCATATACTACTGTGCCACAGAGACTACCGAAGTAGTCGATACTGAGTATCTTGGCAAAGCGACCATCACTGAGTTGGGTGAGGATTGGTATCTCAATACCTGATAATATACCGATAATAACTACGGGTATGTATGAGATAATAACTAAAACAATGTGTGGCAAATGTTCGCCCAGTGTTGCACTGGCAAGAAGTATGCCAAAGCTACCGAGAAAGCCAGAGATGGCTAGTAATATTTCTATATAAAAGAAGGTGCTCGTGCTGCTCTTGAGCGTACGCAACTTCTTGTCATATAAGAATGAGCCAAGCCCTAGAGAAAAGAGAAACAGACCTATTGTGATAGAGTAACGCAAGACAGTGCTACCAAACACCACAGTAAGTACTTGAGAGAACACCAACTCATACACAATGCTACATAACGCAACGGTAAAGGTGATTGTGATTAGGAATAGGTTGCGTATTGCACCTGCCTTTATTGTGCGCATAATGCAGATATAGTCGCGTCAGCGTCTATGTTTGGATAACGCTCTACAAATACGATACGCATCTCATCACTGGTGGTCGTGTTTGATAATTGAGACATGAGTGTGGCAACTTGCTCTTGTGATAGTGAGAGCACGCTTGCTATCTTTACAACACGGTCGTAGGCTTCATTCTCGGTGACTTCACGATTACAGACTCTTGCTATGAATCCTTGTATGTCTGTAGGGTCTGTATCTATTGAGACGAGTGCAGAATTGACAATCTGTGTAGTCTCTTCATGCTCACCACCTGTTACGGTGTCTGGTGTCTTGTCTTTCATAATAACTTCTGTGTGCTGTACTTGGATCTCTCCGGTGGTGTCGTTAGATACTCCGATATATTTTAAGTACATTACAGAGGCAAAGACTGATGCACATACAAACGCCACTCCAAGTATAAAAATAAGTATGATTAGTTTGTTGTTTGATTCGTTCATAATGATGTATTGATTAATATAATGTGTGAGTGATATAAACTTGTTGTGATAGCGTACTTATTGGCAGGCAGACCACATGGAAGTGCCTGATACGGAAGGGCAGTCGTAGACAATCATGTATTGAACACCTGCCCGATAACATGTGCTACAACCACTCTTACCGCAGGAGCAACTATAAGGCACAGTACAGTTTTGGGATTTTTCTGTTATGTTGCAGGTGTCACAGGTGGTGTCTGGAGGAGTGAGTGTGATCCAGCTAGAGCCATCACATACCTCGAATATGCCAGATGAAAATCTTATAACCCCAGAATTGTCTGAATCACATTGACCTTGGAAGTCTCCAGCACGTATGCCACCGGCAACTATCTTGTATAAATAATCGAAGTTAGCTTTTGTATAATCTGATCGTATAATTGATCCAGAGCTAATCCAGTCAGTACCTTGCCACTTGTCTGCATAAGCGCCACCGGCAATCACAAAGAACAGTACAAGAGCCATGACAGATGAGCCAATGTAAGTAGCGTATGTTTTTTTGTTTTTCATGAGGTTTTATTTAAAGTAAAATTATTTATATCAATCTTACTAGCATTGTACTACCTTTGGGGCTTTGGTCAATGAGTTATGCACATATTTATACATCCGCATGTATATGCATTGGTTTGTACATGTGGTAACATTCAGCTATATGAGATTATATTTTGGTACTGCGTTTTTGTTGGTTGTGGCTTTTTGCTTTTGGCTTGTTGTGTCCTCGGATAAAGCTATAGCAAATCAGTTAGTATCGAGTTATAACAATAGTATTATAAAAGAGGTCTTTTCAGGAGATGTGTTTAATATTAACTTGGTCGTTAATTTTACCAAGGGTATGTTTAGTGCTGGAGAAGCTGTGCATCTTGCTATTAGATTTACTGATGCACAGACAGGATATCTACCGTCTGGATCAACACTGCAAGCTCGCGTTAATGGGGTCGGGTCGTATACCAATGTATTTGAATCCAGTGCGGACTCGGAAGATGCAGAGCTGCGCCTACCAACGCCTAGCGGGGTAATTCCCACAATGGTACAAGTTAAGACTGTTGTTGGTGGCTGGTTTCATAAATCTCGGCATGATCAGGCAAGGTTCGATACACAGAATTATACATTTAATGTTGGCATTGATACAGGCGCACCATCAACACCAGAGGTATCTGGCACTTGTAATGTTGGTGCAGAGAGTACACTGCAAGTATCATCTATAGATCCAGAAAATGGGCAGATATACTTCTCATACTTTTTTGAGGGAGAGTCTACACCAACGAGGGTGCCAGAGTCTGGGTACACTCAATCAGGTGAGAGTGTCACAATTACACGTACACCACCAGAAGAAGGTCTGTACACTCTATATATACGAGCAATAGACGATGCAAGTAATGCATCTGAGTGGAGTGAGATACAGATACCTTGTGGAGATACATGTATACATTGCTTAGGAGGCGATACGGACATATCGTTGCAAGCCCAGCCATCAATTGTCCACTCGGGAGAGAGTACGGATCTAGTATGGGAGCTTTCAAGCGTATATGATTGTTCGCTTATAGGAGATAACGGTGATGAGTGGGGTTGGAACTTTATAAGAGTTTCTCAAACTGCACTGACATCTAGTATTAATAAAGAGACTCTATACACTATGACATGTAAAGACTTGGCAGATGATATAGTGCAGGCAACAACGACGGTACATACATCTCCCGCCTGGCAAGAGATATAAATAAGTTATAATTATATTTATGATTAATTACAAAAAAACTACAATAATGATTATTGCAATTTTATTTATTGCCTTTACGTATAATACTGTCTCTGCTGTTGATGTGTGGCGTGGTACTGATTGGATATCTCGTGGTGCGTTAATAAAGAGCTCTTACATGAAAGACAATTACAATTTCTTGTTTGCATCACTTAATGCAGATAATGGATATCGTGCTCCGAGTGGCTATGCGCCATGTACACCAGATAATGCTGGTGCTGTCCGCTTTACACCAGCGCGAGGTCTGGAAGGATGTGATGGGGTTAATTGGAATATCTTCTTGCGACCGCCGCCGAATACATTTGGTCATTGTATCAGTGTTGAACAAACACAGAGCTGCTCCATACCGTATAGTTGCAATTGTGGTAAGGGTGGGTGCTCAACATGTTTTATGACGGGTACGCAGCGGCGCGTTGTAAGCGTCTGTCAGCCATATAGCTGCTCCATACCGTATAGTTGCAATTGTGGTAAGGGTGGGTGCTCAACATGCTTTATGACGGATACGCTAGGCGTCTGTCATGAGACAGAGTGGCCAGACGCGTGGTCGGCTTGTACTAAATAATAATTATTATGACTAAGTATAAAGAGACCTAATAGTAAAAATGTGAGGCTAAATATGCTATCCTAACCATATATTAAGCGTTAGATTAACAAATATTTATGTCATATTTAGATGAGCTTAACAGTGCGCAACGCCAAGCAGTAAGTAATACAGATGGTCCACTCCTCGTGCTTGCGGGTGCTGGTACAGGCAAGACGCGGACCATTACTTACCGTATTGTGTATTTGATTAAAAATGGAGTTTCACCAGACAAAATTCTTGCGGTTACATTTACAAATAAGGCGGCGAGTGAAATGCGTGAGCGTGTTTACAGGCTTATAAACAGCGATCAAGATCTCAATCGCCCTGTATCTGCGTTTGCAAGTGGATTTGTATTCCCGCTTGTCTCTACATTTCACGCATTGTGTGTGAGATTGCTGAGAGAGTTTTACAGAGAGCTTAATCTACAGAAATCTTTCACAATCTTTGACCGTTCTGATTCAGTCCGCGCAGTAAAGCGCGCCACTGTACAGCTCGGACTAGACATAAAACAATATGAACCTCGTGGCATACTCAATGCAATCTCCAAACATAAAGGCGATGGGATTACAGAGAGTGAATATGCAAATCAAACATTTACTAATCCGCACGAGGAAGTGGTGGCTAGCGTATGGAGGGAGTATGAAAAAATTTTAGCAAAAGAGAACGCACTGGACTTTGATGATTTGCTACTGCGTGTCTACCTTTTTCTGAAGAACAATAAAAATATACTTAAGAAGTTGCAAGAGCGTTGGAGTTATATACATGTGGATGAATACCAAGATACTAACCAAGTGCAGTTTGAAATCATCAAATTACTTGCAGGTACGCGTAAAAATATTTGCGCTGTTGGTGATACAGATCAATGTATTTACACTTGGAGGCAGGCACGGGTGGAAAATCTTTTAAATTTTGAAGATGAGTTTACTGGTACGCGTACTGTACTCTTAGAGCAGAACTATCGCTCCACTCAAACCATACTTGCCGCAGCAAATGACATAATAGAAAAAAATACAAATAGACACGATAAAAAACTTTTTACAAAGAATGCAGAAGGGGAGAAGATAAATGTATATAGTGCAATGGATGCTGGTGATGAGGCGCGCGCAGTTGTGAATGAAATAGAAAGACTAATAAATTCTAGTGTTTGCCCAAGTGAGATTGCTGTACTATATAGAGCAAACTTTCAGTCGCGGTCTTTGGAAGAATCTTTTTTTCATTCCAAGATTCCATACCAAGTTTTGGGTACCAAATTTTTTGACAGGAAGGAGATTAAAGATGTCCTCTCTTATGTGCGCGCGGCACTTAACCCTAGCTGTTTTGGAGACATAGCAAGGATAGTAGCAACTCCACCACGAGGCATAGGTAAACAAACTCTTGCGCATATGATAGACGGCACACTGGACAAACTAAGCCAAGCAGCTCAAAAAAAGGTGGAAGATTTTAAAAAGTTGTTGGCAGAAATAAAAAACATGGCAGAGAATTTAAAAGTTTCTGAAGCTCTGCGTTTTACTATCCGCGCGAGTGGGCTAGAGGCGAAACTTAAAAATGGCACAGAAGAGGATAAAGAAAGATATGAGAATATGCAAGAGCTTGTAACGCTTGCGACTAAATATGACTCACTTACGCGAGGTGAGGGAATTGAGAAAATGATTGAAGATGCAGCACTCGCGACAGATCAAGATGAGTTAGAGGAGAACACAAATTCTGTAAAATTGATGACAGTCCACGCCGCAAAGGGTCTGGAATTTGATTATGTATTTATAGTTGGATTAGAGGAAGGACTCTTCCCTCATGAGAGACTTGAAGACGAGACGCATGATGAGGAAGAGGAGCGGAGGCTTTTTTATGTAGCGCTCACTCGCGCTCGTAAAAAAATATTTTTGTCGCATACTTTTGTACGCACCATTTATGGTAAACAACAAGTTAATGTACCATCACAATTTATTAGCGACATAAACAGCGAACATACAGAAGAATCAAACAGCGGTGCAAAAAACCTGCCACACAGCCGTGGCATGAGCTTAATGGACGATATAGATTTTTAAATATAATCTATTGTAATGATGTCGTTATAATAGCAACAAGACAACATTAATTCTGTTTAATTTGTAATGTAAAAGATTTAATTTATTCTAACTAAACGATGTATCGTTGCGGTAAAGTAAAACAGGTTTGAGCGCACTGCTTTGTTTATTGGTGTTTTGAAGATTCTTTTTGTAATATATGTGTATGATACGAGCAAAGAACCCCAGCACTAAACTTCTTAAAAACTATACATTGTAGTTATATGAAAAAAACTTCACAAAAAGATGAGCATCGTGAACAGAGTAAAAATCGTAGGAAGTTAGTGCGTGGCAAGAAGTCCTTGGGGCAGAATTTTTTAACCTCAACAAAAATTGCTAGTAACATTGTGCGCGCGGCAAGCGTAAACGCGGAAGACACAGTACTGGAAATTGGCCCAGGCAGGGGGATGCTAACAAGAGAATTATTAAATACAGGAGCACATGTTGTAGCAATAGAGAAAGATACAGAGTTAATACCGATAGTGCAAGAAAAATTTGCAGATGAAATTAAGAGTAATCAACTGGAGCTTATAGAAGGCGATGCGTTGGATTTTGAAAGACAAGCTTCATTCGCGTCGTTTAAAATAGTGGCGAATATACCATACTATATTACAGGTGAAATAATTAGAAAATTTTTAACCATTGCGAGTCAGCCCAGTAGCATGACTTTGCTTGTACAAAAAGAAGTTGCTGAAAGAATGGTAGCGAAAAACGGTAAAGAGAGTATATTGTCACTTTCTGTAAAAGTATATGGTAAACCAAAACTGGTAGCGAAAGTTTCAAGAAGATTTTTCTCACCAAAACCAAAAGTGGACTCTGCAATTTTACATATCGGAGATATTTCACGAAATTTCTTTAAGCAAAAAGCCTGCCTTCGGAGGCAATGTCCAACCTTTTACTGTAGTGCTACTCCAACAAAATTAAGGGACAACCTCTTTTGCAATAGAGAGAATCAAAATATTAGCGAAGAACAGTTCTTTAAAGTTATAAAAGCTGGATTTGCGCAAAAGCGGAAAAAACTTGTGAACAATCTATCAGTACTTATGCCCAAAGAGGAGGTACTGAAAATATTTAAATATTTAAATATTGAGGAAAATACAAGAGCAGAAGATGTACAACTTGATATATGGAAAGTTATTGTAGCTTCTCTTTTTTATAATTTTGATAATTCTGGTAGACCAAGTAGAAAGATTGAACAGTAAATAAATCGCATCAAGTGTGTGGTAAGTGCAGTTACATGATTTTATACTAAAATATGTCGTAGTTGACTGGATCATTTCGAAGAGCCTAACATCGTCATAAGAAGCCCAGCGAAAATTAAAAGACCTGGTACAGGTACCTGACAAAAGAATGGCGCGCCATAGAGTCCAAGTAGCCATTGACCAGAATGCCTTGGAGGGCCATACTCATATGTGCGCGTTACTCCTGGCGCCCAAATATAGTCACCGCCTCGTGGCTGACCTACTTTTGTCCATATCACATCGTTTACGCAATTGATAACAACACTAGCTGCCCCACCGAAAACATTTACTGCCAAAGCACGTGGTACAAACACACTCATACATATCACGATCAAGATTACAGATATTAATTTATTCATTCTGTTAGAAATTATTCTAATAATTATAATATTGTATATAAAAAATAATGTCGTCCAGCGGCGATATTTCTTACAAGATTTATATGCACATTATAATACAATGCACTATATTAATCTATGTATTATACTGTATGTATGAATCCCGTTGAGAATTTATAGTTCGTACTGTTTATAAATTTTTTGGGAGTCGTTTGGTGTATTATTAAGTATAATTTCTATCAATATGAAAGTTGCACTATCATTTATAGCACTTACTGCAATAATTATTGGATTTCTGGTGTTTTACTTTACTCCAAAAAATCATACTCAAGAAATTGATGGACAAGAAATTATATATACAAAGAATATTTTTGATATTTTAAAAAATAGACGGTATGTTGATAACATAGATGACGAATCAAGTAATTTTGCCACGAGTACAATAGTACGAGATACAGATATATATAACGAAGATCTGACTGCGCAAAGTGGAGCAGTAGAAGCAACTAATACAAAAACGATAATCGCAGTGTCTACGGAAGACCCAGATGTGATTGAAGAAGACGAAAAGACAAATACTGAAAGCATTTTAGATGAAATTAACGAACAATTTCTTGCAGAAATAGGTCAAAGCACGACAACAATTTCAGATGACGAGCTAAATAGTATTTTTTATTATTCTAGCTCTGTGGATTTTGAACCAACTCAGTATTTAACTGTAAGTGGCAATGAAGAATTACATGAATACGGCAATGAGCTGGCAAAAAAACTTACTACATTTCGTATTGCACAAGGTGATCAATTAGCACTATTTAATAATTTTTTTAAGGACAGTACTGAACCTACTGTGCAAGAGAAAGTAATAAAACTCGGGAGCGCATATAATGCGCTGGCGATAGAAATTGAGACATTAAACGCACCAGAAAGCGCAGGAGGTGCAGATATAGCGATTGTAAATGCACTCAAATCAATCTCTCAAAAGATAAAAACATTAGCGACAGCGCAAGGAGATACGGAAATTTATAACGAGTCGCTATCATATAACGAAAGTTCTGCTGAGCTTGCAAAGGCGATGCTCGTTCTCATAGATAGCTTTACTTCCAACGGAGTGAGATATAAAAGTTATGAACCTGGCTCAATATTTATGTTTAAATAATCTGGTATAATTATATTGTGAAGTATGTAAATATACAGTTTAATAAACGCATTATGTCGGCGGTCATTTTAGGTGTGCTTGCTATCGCACTTTCTTTTTGGATTACAGCGACACCTAGCAAAAATATAGACAAAGACAATACTGAGCAACCCGAGGAGATGACATTCCCAGAGCAAGAAAGACTGCGTACTATTGCACTAGATTCAGACGATGATGGCCTTAAAGATTGGGAAGAGTTATTAGCTGGCACTGATCCAAGAAAGCCTGATACAGACGGTGATGGGGTCTTAGACTTAGATGCTGTTAATAATACCAGAGCTGAAAAAGCTTCTAATTTAGACAGTGACAGTAACATTGATTTGAGCGATGATAATGATGCCGAGGATGAGGATCTAACACTAACAGAAGATACGGTACAGAAAATCTTCAGCGCATACATAAGAGCTAAACTTACTGACACTTACGATAGAGACTCATTTGTACAAGTTGTTGGATCAGTTACAGATGATGCGTTTAACTCAACTGTAAATGACCCTGCGTACACAATTGATGATATAAAAACTACGATTGAACCAACTGAGGCAAATGTGATTGATTATAGAAATACCTTAGATAAAGCGATGGATCCTGTAATACAAATAGATGAATACGAGCTATCCACTTATGCTCGCGCGGTTGAACAAGAGAGTAAGGAAGAATATGCAAAGCTTATAAATGCATCAAATGCATATAAAGCTGTGTCAGTAAACTTGCTTATCGTACCTACTCCGACGGACATTACGAGCAAGCATCTTGAGCTTATAAATATATTCACTTCGTTTGCAGATACTCTTGAAAATATGGGAACATCGGCAGATGATCCAATAGGCTCTTATGTATATATGAGAGACTTTTTAGAGAAAGAAGAGCAAATAGATGATATTTTTGATTCTTTGCGTATTTATTTTACTATTAAACACGGGTTAAATTTAGAATGATATGATTAACTTTTTTACAAAAAAAGAACAGTATACAAAAAAGTACGCTTACTTGTGTTGTGAGGCTTCGGTGGTGGCTGTTGTACTGGTCGTGTTTAGTGTATTTACCATGCCAAGCGTTATTGATGCAGCAGAGCGTAGAGGAGTTATGGGTTGTAATGCTGCAGGCTTCGGCTCTGTTGGTAGTCGTGTACCAGTCAGGTCTCATGTACCAGTTTGGGATTATGCAACATCCCTGAACACCAATATTCTTATTTACAAGGAGTGTATATTAGATAAAATGAGCAATGAATTTAGGAGTGGTGCTCTTAGTGTAGTTATAAAGGATAGCATGGCTGCTGTGACTAAAGGTAGTGACGGTAACCCGCAATTTGTTACGAACTATCCCTTACACTATAAAGAAATACTTGACAAAAGAGCAAAATCAATATATTCAGGATCAGAGACAGATAACTTGTGTCAATCATTTAAGCAGGATATTAAAACATCTTTACAAAAGAATTATGAGCAAAGAATTAATAAACCAAACGAAGCATTTTCTTGTACTGTAGAAGCATCAAAAATGGAAGCATGCCTAAATAATGATTTAGCTGGGTGCGGTGGTTTGGAGGGTTATTATGAATTTATATCTAATCCAAACAATAATGCATTGTTTGCTTATTACGCTACGCAAGGGTATATGGATAACGCATTGCGTTCAGAATTAGAGCTTGAAGAAGAAAAGTTAGATCGTTCTCATGGATTTATAGATGCCACAAAACAGCAGCAAATAACACTTGCCGATGGAACAACGGTAACAGTAGACAGGATCGTTACTCCTGGGTTTTTAATAGCGCAATATGCGTCTGACTTACTCGGTACTGGTCTGCGCCAGATGGAGAATGCTGACGAGATAGATGAAGTAGTGGGTCTGCTGATGTCTAATATTGGAACAAGGATGACCACTGACAGTAATGGTCTTCTTGGGATAATGCCATACTTAGATGCTGTAGTGGATGAATCATATGTTGCAGGACGCGATGGATTAGTTCAATTAACACTTAATTCACTAATCTCTGCAATAGAGAATGAAAACACTATGTTAGATTCGCTAGAGAATGTAGCAAATGCAATAATTCAAACAAAAAATTCAATACGAAATGAAGATCTCGCATGTTTAGATAAAGTAGTAGATGCAGCAGAGACTGCTTTAGCAGAGGAATTGTGTATAAATCTTAATGGAGTGAAAACAGGATGTGGAATAATAAAACCACGAGAGTATGACCACAGCAACGTTGAGACATTTGAAAGTGCACTCCAAAGAGTAAGCATGTCCGGTTATGCAAGAAACTCTGGAACAATAGGTACAAGATATCAAAAGAGCGGTATGGTAGAAGGTAGCTCAGATACAACTTCTGGAGATACATATTATAAATATACATCTGTTGGGCAAGATTTATCAGCACTCCAAGACGGCACAATTAACCCTTATGCGACAGAGTCTCAATATACAACTCTTGGCGATAATGCCTTTACTAAAGCAACATCAAACGGTGAAGAGTTTTATAAATTTTCTTACGACTTACCAGATGTTACTATTAATGTAAAAGGTTCAAATTCAGCTAGCAGTGTAACATTAGACTTAAAGAAAAATCACTCTGAGCTTATAATTGAGGGAGAGAACTCAAGTATAATAGGGTATGCAACTATTAGTACACTCTACTCACATATCGGTGATGTGCGAGCTATCATAGATCAATTAGAAACAGCAAAGACAAACCTAGCAAAAAATCGTTCTGCCGCAACTATCTCTGCTGCTGAGAAAGCATTAGATAAAGCGCGCACAGATGCTCCAGCTTATACATATGCAGAAGAGATGAGAGGGAAAACAGCAGCTATAAAATCGTTAGCAAGCGCAACAATTTCTTGTTGGAAAGATAGCGACGGTAGCGGTTGCGGCAGACCGCGTTGGTGTACAGATACAAATATAGGATTAAATTGGCGGGATTATAAAAAATAAGTATGAATGTTTTAAAGAAAACAAAATTACGCAAGTTCCTTCCAAGTATTTTTATTTTTGCTGTGGTTTTGTTGTTGCCTTTCGGTGATGTTGCTGAGGCTGGAGGCTTTGCTGTTTTCTGGAGTTGGATAAGTAGTACACTTGGTGGAGCACTCGGTGCAGTATTTGGAGCATTTAATGTAGTTCTGGGTCAATTAATGATTTGGGTTGCTAAGGGGTTTCAAACTGCCATAGAGTGGACAATAATTGATTACTCATCTTACTTTGGGGCGGTAGATGGTATACAAGGCGGTGTCAATACTGTTTGGACAAATTTTCGTGATATGGCAAATATAGCAATAATAGGCATATTTGTATATATGTCATTTATGGTTATGCTTAATGTGCAGAATTTTGATGCTGGTAAGTTTGCAGTGCGTGTACTTGTTGTTGCACTGTTGATAAATTTTAGTCTATTCTTTACAAAAGTTATAATAGATATATCTAATATAACCGCCATACAGTTTTACCAAGTACTAACGGATAATGGAACAACAGAGTTTGGGGAAGAGATTCTTGAAAGAACAGGAATAATATCCGTCTCCGACAGTAGAGGTCTTGTTGGTAATGCTGCCGGCAATGTTGGCAGTGTGGCTAAATTGGGTTGGGATAAAGGTCTGGCAGTGGTCATCTCCTATGGGTTATTTTCCTCTATGTTTTTAGTGGCAATTACTTCTGTCTTCTTATATGCAACCATACTTTTGTTTGTCAGAGCACTGACATTTGTGTTTCTTATGATGGTCTCTCCTCTGGCGTTTGCAGCATATATGATCCCACAAATGGAAAAATTTTGGAATCAGTGGTGGAGTTTACTAATTAAAAATGCTCTTTTTGCACCATTATTGATGATGTTACTTTATGCCACACTAGAGATAACATCTCAACTACAAGGGCAAGGTTCGTCGCTAGCTTCCTTAATGTCTGGTGAGCTGGGTTCTGTAGGTGCTATTTTTAACTTGGCAATTGTTCTTGGAATGTTTTATACATCCGTTAAAATAGCATCAATGCTCTCACTGACTGGTACCGATTTAGCAGAAAGCTTTGCAAGAAAGACTTTTGGGTTTGGAGCGAAATGGTCTGGGGCAGGTGTAGCAGGAAGAGGTGTAGCAGGAGGTGTTTTAGGTGGTGCATCATGGCTTGCACGAAACACAGCTGGCAGGGCTGCATCTGGATTGCAAAAAACAAATAAGCGTCTTCCTTCGTGGATGAGTAGCCAAAAACTTGATACTGCACTGGAAAGAATGAAGCAAAGTGATATGCGCTTGGGTAGCTCTAAGATGGCAAGCGAATTAGCGGCGAAGGCTGGAATTACATTAAAAACAGTTTCTATAAAAGATGATGAAGATTTTAGACGAAAGCGAATGGAACAAAGTCGCGAAGATCAAGCAGAAACAGAGAAAAAAGAAGCAAAAGATGTGTTAGACAAAGATCCTGCTAGTCTCTCTAATGAAGAAAGAGACAAATATGGTGAAATGCAAAAACAACAGCTAAAAATGTATCAGAACGCGCTTGAGAAAGATGTTACTACAGCTGAGAAAAAACGCAAGGATTCTGCAGATAGTATAAGAAATATTGATAGAACTCTAGCAGGTGGTGGTCTGACTCAGGATGAAATAGATCTTCTTGATGGTCAAAAAGAGAGTGCTAAATTAACATTACTAGAAGAATCTGAAAAAATTAAAAAAGTCAAAAGAGCGATAACAATGGCAGGAAACGCAATGGGTACTGCAAGTCGTGGATCAGATATAAGTACGACCCTTAGTGGTTTGAGTATTACAGCGGGACGTTTAGGAGATGATAGTATTGCAAAACGAGAAATTGAAGCTATACATAAAATGCAACCTAAGATTAGAGAGCAACTTATGGAAAGACAGTACTTTGATAGAGAAAAATATCAAATTTCAGAAGAGGCAGATAGAGGTGATCGCTTATGGGATCAGCGTGCTAAAGAAGCTCATGAGCAGGCTCGCAAAACTGCTAAGATGCCCGAACATTATAATAGAATGGCAGGGCGCATGAAGGGAGACGAGGCTGCAAGTGATGAAGAAATTGCTGAAAGAGCACTGAAGGGTTTGTAAAAGTAGTAAACATTTCTAACTTTGAGAAAGTTATTATGCATGCAATAATTATGGTATGCAAAAAGAATATCAGAAATATTTAGATGATTTGCCTGAGACTGTACAAACTGCAGTGGCGAATGCAAATATAGAAGAGAAGTTGCGCAATCTTGCCAAGAATTACCAACTGCATTTAGATAAATGGAGTATACTGGAAAATGAGATAATGCTTGCATTGTTAGGTGTCAGGGATGCATCAAAGATGCCAGAAAATGTAAGTACTGCTATTGGGGTAGATATTGCAACAGCACAAAAAATGGTAGACGATATTGCTTTGAGTATATTTAAACCTATACGCGAGGAGCTACAAGACGAGCTTGAAAATAAAAAGGAGCGTGCTATAGCAACTCTAACAGAAAAGGATAAAAAGCCACCAAAGCCGGCATCACAATCTTATCATGATACAGCACTTAAAAGTTCAGACAGGAAAGAAATACACAATGACCCGTACCGAGAATCAACAGACTAATTTTTAGATTTAGTATTTAATTTTAATATGACTCAATTTCAAATTCCACAATTTATAGAAGTAGAAGACAAAGTTTTTGGTCCACTTACCATTAAGCAGTTTGTATATGTTGCAGGTGGAGCAGGACTCGCATTTGTAATGTGGAAGACATTGCCACACATCTTTGCGCTACCACTTATAGGTGCTGTTGCTGCACTGGCTGTTGCTCTTGCGTTTTTTAAAGTTAATAATCGTCCTTTTATTATTGTACTTGAGGCAGCATTTATGTTTGTAATTCATTCTAGGCTTTATTTGTGGAAAGCAAATCGTAAAAAGAAAAAACAAGAAGCAAAAACCACCAAAGACGCCGATGAGCTAAATATACCTAACATTGCAGAACATAAACTGAAACAATTAGCTTGGAGCCTAGATATTAACGAGAATATAAAATCTGAAAGGGAAAGAGACATCCTAGATGATGTATAATAATACTTATGGAAAATAGCTCACAAACAACAGCAAAAGCGTCTCAAGATTTTGTATTAGTACGCGAAGTACGCGACGGTATAATTATACTTAAAGATGGATCTATACGAGCTGTGCTTATGGCAGCCTCTCTTAACTTCGCACTTAAAGGTGAAGATGAGCAGAACGCCTTTATAATGCAGTTTCAAAATTTCTTTAACTCACTGGATTTTCAAATTCAAATACATATACAATCACGGGGCTTAGATATACGCCCGTATATTGCAACTTTAGAAGAAGCTTTTAAAAGCACGCTAGATGAGCTTATGCGTATACAAATACGGGAGTATATAGAATTTATAAAAAACTTTGTGGAAGGTGCGAATATTATGACTAAACATTTCTTTGTGATTGTGCCATATTCACCTGCGGTAGTGGATATCAGAGGTGGCATAATGGGCAATCTGCCCTTTGGTAAAAAAACGGATACTAAAGGAGCAGACGAACAAAATAAGTTTGAAGAGAATGTATCGCAACTAGACCAGCGTATTGCAGTTGTGCAACAAGGTCTCATTCGCTCTGGCGTGCGTACTGTACAGCTAGATACTGAGGAAGTGATAGAATTACTGTACAAGATATATAACCCAGGCGAGCAAGACAAGCCAGTTAACATGCTCGGGGCAGAAGTTTAAAAACTTTTTAGTGATAAGGTTTTAGAAATATGATTAATTTAAATCCATTTGCAAAAAATAAAGGAAAAGAGAAGCACGAAGATGTTGTGCCAATTTTGCCTGAGGAGATTTATAAGCACGGCGTGCTTGAGTTGCAAGATGTTATAGCACCAAGTGCCTTACATATTACACCAAAAGAGTTAAATCTTGGTGACAAAGTAGTGCGTACATTCTTTGTTATATCGTATCCGCGCTTCCTTACAACAGGCTGGTTTGCACCAGTTATTAACCTAGATAAGGTTTTTGACATCTCTATATTTGTGCATCCTATGGATACTACAAATATACTCCGTAAATTCCAAAAGAAAGTTGCTGAGATAGAGAGTCAGATATCTATACGACAGGAGAAAGGTATGGTGCGCGACCCTAAGTTAGATACAGCTTATTCAGATTTAGAACACTTGCGTAATCAATTACAGCAAGCGCAAGAGAAAATGTTTGAAGTTGGCCTATATATTACCATTTACGGAGATACTCGCGATGATGTAGATAAGGCCGAAACAGAGATAAGATCTATATTAGAGAGTCGTCTTGTGTACCTTAAGCCGGCACTCTTCCAACAAGAGCAAGGCTTTAAAAGTGTAATGCCAGTCGCCAAAGATGAGCTTAATGTGCATTCTAAACTTAACTCCTCACCACTGTCTAGCATCTTCCCATTTATGTCGTTTGATCTTACATCCGACAGAGGAATACTCTACGGCATCAATAGGCACAACTCCAGCCTTGTGCTCTTTGATCGCTTCTCTCTTGAGAACTATAACTCTGTTGTATTTGCCAAATCTGGTGCAGGTAAGAGTTATATGATGAAGCTGGAGATTGTGCGGAGCCTCATGTTTGACGCAGATGTGATTGTAATAGATCCAGAGCGTGAGTATGAGTACCTTGCAGAGACAACTGGTGGGCGTTACTTTAACATCTCACTTTCTTCGGAGCATCATATTAACCCATTTGATTTGCCGGTACCAAGAGAAGATGAGAACCCTGCAGATGTATTACGCAATAACATAATCACTCTAGTAGGACTCTTTCGTATTATGTTTGGTGGGTTGACACCAGAGGAGGATGCTATAATAGATAGAGCAATTACAGAGACATATGCCCTTAAAGATATAAATGAAAATACAGATTTTGCTAATATAGAGCCACCACTATTGTCAGACTTTGAGCTTGTACTCTCCGGTATGGAGGGGTCAGAATCGCTGGTACAAAGGCTCTCTAAATATACACGCGGTACTTGGGCGGGCTTTATCAATAGACCTACAAATGTAGATATGAATAAGCGTTTTATCGTATTCTCTGTGCGCGACATGGAGGACGAACTTAAGCCAATAGCTATGTACCTTGTAACGCATTATATATGGAATGCCGTACGCAAAACATTACGCAAGCGTCTTCTTGTAATTGATGAGGCATGGTGGATGATGAAGAGCGAAGATACTGCGTCCTTTCTCTTTTCTATTGCTAAGCGTGGTCGTAAATATTACCTTGGACTCGCAACTATCACGCAGGATGTCGCGGACTTTCTCGGTAGTCCATATGGTCGCGCTATGATTACGAACTCATCAATTCAAATGCTACTGCGGCAATCACCAACATCTATAGATTTAATACAAGACACATTTAAGCTTTCAGATGAAGAAAAATATCTTCTACTGGAATCTGATGTTGGAGAGGGTATCTTTTTCGCTGGGCTCAAACATGTCGCTATAAAGGTTATAGCTAGTTATACAGAAGACCAGATTGTAACTTCAGATCCATCACAGATTCTCGCAATCAAGAAGGCTAGGCAAGAATTAGAAGAAGCAGAAGGTAGCCCTCAAGCGTAATATGGATAATAAACCAACAATAAGTCTGGGCGCAAAAGTATTCATTTATACTTTCTCTGTGTTTTTTGATTTTTTAATTATTTTAATATCCCTATCTCTTTCTTTGCTTGGTGTTCTAACTAGCGTATTTGGCATAGGGCTTGCGATACCAGTTGCAACTGTAGCACTCAATAAATTGATTATAATAGTTGCTGCGGTGATATTTATGGCTATTTACCAAACTGCTGGAGTCGGTGTAGACTCAAAGTTGCTGAGATCAATATTAAAAGGAGCAATTAAAAAATTTATTTGGCCATGGATAGTAAAGATGATTCCATTCTTAGGTTTCTTGCCAATGATTACACTTAGCAACTTGCTACTGTTACGAGTTATTGCGCGACATGATAAAAAAAAGGCAAAGAAAGCAAAAGAAGAAAAGTTAGGCGGAAGATTACAAGAAAATGCTGGGTATGCTTAATTGTGTTATTATTTACATATGAATCCTGTTAGAAATCCACATATACATTGTTTGTAATTTTCTTAAGGATATATAAATATTATTAGATTTAATTTCCAACAAGATGAACAAACTAATTATTGCAAATTGGAAGATGAATCCTAGTACTCTAGCAGAGGCGTATGCGTTATTTGGATCAGTTAAAAAGGTGGCACTTCTAGCGCGCAACACAAGTACCGTAATTGCCCCTCCGCATGTATTTCTGCAACCACTTGCGTCAAGTACCAGAGCTAAGAGGCTCCAGTTTGCTGCTCAAAATATACATTTTGCTAAGTCTGGATCACAAGTTGGAGAGGTATCCGCATCTCAAGTAAAAGATGTAGGAGCAAGTATGGTACTGATAGGACACAGTGCGAGACGACGGAGTGGCGAAACAGAAGAAGACATAAATAAGAAAATAGAGACAGCACTAGAGGAGAAGTTAATACCTGTTGTATTTGTTGGTGAGCGAGAGAGAGATGCACATGGTACTTTCTTGCGTACTTTACGCAAACAAATTACCATAGCACTTGAGGGTATAAAGATAAACAAAGTTAAAAATATTGTATTTGTATATGAGCCAGTATGGGCAATTTCTACAAATAAAACAAACGGAGATGGTCAGGAAATTACCGCAAATGATATCCATAAGATGGTGCTATTTTTGCAGAAGACGATAGCAGAACTTTACGGACTTCCGATTGCTCGTAAGGTGCGAGTTTTATACGGTGGCTCTGTAAACGCACAAAATATATCAAGTGTTTTAAGTGTACCTAGGATTGATGGTGCGGTGGTAGGCGCTGCCAGTTTAGACGCGGCAGAATTCCGTGCGATATTACAAGTAGCCAACAAAACGCGGTGAATCTTACCGGAAGCTACGAACACTTAGAATATAGAATATATAACCTATGATGAAAATTGCTGATATAAACCAAAATTTTGCTTCCAGTGGAATGAAAAGTATACGCGATTTAAAAGACTTAAAAGATAAAAAAGTGCTTTTACGAGCGCCTCTTAATGTGCCACTTGGTGATGGAGGCGTGATTTTAGACGACTTTCGTATTGTGTGCGCGTTGCCAACGATACTATATTTACAAAGTGCTGGCGCAAAAGTAAGCATAATCGCTCATATAGGCAGGGATGGTACAGAGAACTTTGAAGCTGTAGAAAATGAATTGGCAAAACATATCGATGGCTTTGGAGAGAGCGTGATTCTTTATGAGAATTTGCGACAAGATAAACGCGAGGTTGCGGGTGATGAGGAATTTGCCCGCGAACTTGCAAGCGGTATGGATATTTTCGTACAGGACGCATTTTCTGTATGTCATCGTGAGCATGCGAGTGTAGTTGGTGTGCCAAAATTTTTACCAAGCTATGCGGGATTGCTTTTGGAGCGTGAGGCAAGTGAGCTTGCTAAGGCGCTTACTCCTGTGGCACCGGCTCTGGCTATTCTTGGTGGCGCGAAAATCAAAACAAAAGAGCCACTTGTGTGGGAGCTACTTAATACATACGATGCTGTTCATATTACTGGCGTGCTTGCAAATGACTTTTGGAGATGTATGGGTTTTGAAATAGGTCTTTCACTCTCAGGGGATGGCACTTTGCCTGAGGACTTACTAAACCACGAGCGGATTGTTTTACCAGATTTTGTTACGGTGCAGAATATGTTAGGAGAAAAAGAGAAAAAACAACCAAGTGAAGTGCTCAGTGGTGAGAAGATTTTAGATGCGCGTATGCCCAAAGGACTGGCTGAGGGTAAAAACACGATACTTTGGAATGGCCCTGCAGGATACTATGAGGGTGGTTTTACGAGTTACACGAATGATATAGCGCGAGCTATTGCTACAAGTGGTGCATACAGTACGGTTGGCGGTGGTGACACAGTTGCCACAATAGCAACACTTGGTATGCGCGATAAGTTCAGTCATGTTTCTACAGGGGGTGGTGCAATGCTTGAATTTTTACTTAGAGGTACTTTGCCTGGGCTCAAAGCATTAGGATATAAGAATTAATTTGTTCTGACTTTTATTTAGGTTATATCTCGTATTTTTTTAGCGATTTGCTTGGCTTCTCCTTCTTTGTATTCTTTGCGGCTCCATTCTTGTAGTCCATCTTTTTTATAACGAGGAATAATATGTACATGTGGGTGAAATATAATTTGCCCCGCGGCTCTGCCATTATTCATACCTATATTTATTCCATCAGCTCTTGTTGCTTTTTGTATTATTGGGCTCAGCTTATGTACAATATTCGTTACCTCGGTCCAAGATGATCTCGGCATATTAAAAATATCTTCTGAATGTGCTTTTGGTATCACAAGTACATGACCTTGGTTTGTTGGGTTAATATCTAAAAAGGCAAGTGTGTTTTCATCTTGGTATATCATTTCTGCTGGGATTTCTCCAGTTGCTATTTTACAAAATAAACAATCTTCCATAATTATAAAAATTGTAACACGAATTATAGTTTATTAGTACAGTGATAAATATTATAAATGCTATAATAATAAGAATTATGGACAAATATTCAGATTTAGTTAAAACCTTACTTAAGAACAGAGGTGTAAATAATACAGAAGAAGCTGAAAATTTCTTAAACTCTAACTATGAGCTACATACACACGATCCATTTCTTATGCATGGAATGGATGTTGCAGTAGCGCATATATTGGAGACAATAGAAAGTAACGGAAAGATAGCGATCTATAGTGACTTTGATGCAGACGGTATACTTGGTGGCGTATTGATGCACGACTTTTTTAAGAAGATTGGATATACATGTTTTATAAACTACATACCACACAGAAGTACAGAAGGATATGGCTTTCATAAGGATGCGGTAGACAAACTAGCAAAAGACGGTGTCTCTCTTATAATTACAGTGGATGTTGGTATTACTGATGCGGAGACTGTAAGGCATGCACGCGAGCTTGGTGTTGATTGTATTATTACAGATCATCATGAAGTGAGCGCAGAAGTACCCAGTGCGGTTGCAGTGCTAAATCCTAAACAAAAGAATTGTAAGTATCCATTTAACGATCTCTGTGGTGCTGGGGTTGCATATAAATTAGTGCAAGCACTGACTGAATACGGGAGGAAACATAAAAGCAAGGCTTTTATGTTTGAGGATGTTCCTGAGGGTTGGGAGAAGTGGTTACTTGACTTAGTAGCAATGGCAACAGTCGCTGATATGGTGCCACTTATAGGAGAAAATAGGGCGCTTGTTAAATGGGGGTTGGTAGTACTTCACAAATCTCGCAGACCTGGCATTCACGCATTGTGCAAACGACTTGGAATCAAACAACATTTGATTGCTGAGGATGATATCGCCTTTATGATAGCTCCACGAATAAACGCCGCAAGTCGTATGGATGAACCAGAGGATGCTTTTAACCTGCTTGCTACAGAAGCACATGAGGATGCAATAAATTGCGTAAGTCATTTAGAGAAACTCAATAATAAAAGAAAGGGAGCAGTTTCAAGTATAGTGCGAGAGGTAAAAAAGAAATTAAAAGCTAGTGGACAATCAGACAACTTGCCCGGTGTGTTGGTAAGTGGTAACCCAGAGTGGAATCCAGCTCTCTTAGGACTTGTAGCTGGGAGTATCTCAGATAAATTCAGTAGACCTGTATGCTTATGGGGCAGGGAAGGTACTGGAATATTAAAAGGCTCATGTCGCTCTGGAGGCATTGTCAATATAGTTAAAATGCTGGATTGTGCTGGAGATGCACTGCTCCGGTTCGGTGGGCATGAGGCTGCTGGAGGGTTCTCTGTAGCGAATGAACATGTACACACATTGCAAGAAACATTAGAGAAGGCATATAAGAAATGCAGAGGTAAAGAAAATGAAAATTGCATAGACAAAAACTTATCAGAAATGTCGTTGCAACTCACAGATGTGTCGCAGAATATTTATAGAGAAGTTTCTTTACTGGCGCCATTTGGTATTGGCAACAATAAACCGATATTTGAATTTAAGAATATTAAAATAGAAAGTATAAGAGAATTTGGTAAAGATAAAAATCATATAGAAATATTTGTAAGCAGTGGTGCTAAGACAAAAGTACGAGCGTATACATTCTTTGCCGACAAATCAAGTTTTAGTATGAGTGTAAAGGAAGATCAAGTAGTGAATCTATTTGCTACTATTGAAGAGTCCGTGTGGAACGGGAGAAGAATAGAGTTGAAGATTGTTGATATTATGTAATAATATTTATTATATTTCAGTAATAATTAATAGTAAAACTTGAAATTATGAAATCATTTTCTAAAAGAAAGGCAATTATATTTGGTTGGGAAAAGTTTAAAAAAAATATCTTACTGCTAGTTGGTATACTTATAATAACTAGTGTAGTTCCCTATGTTGTCAGTAGTATAAGTGAGGGTATGTTCTTGCCAATATTTATAGTTACTATATTAGTTGGAGCTTTAATACAGATATGGATTGAAATGGGGGCAACACGAATTATATTGAAAATTCATGATAATCTGGACGCAGGTTTTAAAGATTTTTTTGAAGGAGGATCGCTTTTTATAAAGTTTTTATTGGCAAAGGTACTCTCAATATTTGTAATTTCATTAGGGTTTGCATTATTTATCATACCTGGAATTATTGCATCTCTCGGGCTTTCTTTGGTGCCGTATATTATTTTAGACAAAAAGCTAGGACCAGTGGAAGCGATAAAAGATAGTTGGAGGCTTACAAAGGGACATAAGTGGAACTTGCTACTATTTACATTGTTATTACTCATCTTGAATATGCTCGGCTCGTTTGTATTTATAGTTGGATTACTTATTACTGTACCGGTATCATCAGTTGCATCTGTGTATGTATACAAGTGGTTGGACAAGCAAGATACTCCAGTCGCACAAGATACTCCAGTCATGCAAGATTAATGCCCAAAAAAACTTCACAAACTAAATTTTTAAAATCGCTTAATCAATCCACCCCATCCCCTTACTGGCCTGCCTACGATTTTAAAAATTTGTTTGTTTCGTTTTTTTAAATTTATATGAATAAAATCTTAATTTATACGGATGGTGGCGCACGAGGCAACCCCGGTGTTGCCGGTGCCGGTGCCGTTATATCTGATGAGCGAGGAAATGTATTAGCTGAAATAAGCGATTACTTAGGAGACAACCAAACAAATAATTACGCAGAATACGAAGCGATAATCTTAGCACTGCAAAAGTGTATAGGGCTTGGTCTACTAGATAGTAAGATAGAGGTGCGTTCAGATAGTAAGCTAGCAGTAGAGCAGTTAAGTGGTAGATGGAGGGTTAAAGACGCAAGCATACGAGAGCAGTTCAGTAGGGTTAAAGAAATAATGAAGACATTAAAGAATGTTACATTTACTCATATACGTCGCGAGTTTAATATGCGCGCAGATGAGCTTGCCAATCTTGCGATGGACAAGAAACAGAAAAAATGAGCATATTTCGTTGCTACACTTCAAAAATTAGCGTTTATCGTATCGGGGTACGGCTCACACTGATTTCCTTGTGCGTCTAGAACCGCACTCAATTTTTTAGTTTCTGGAAAGGATTAGTTATATGGAAAAAGACTTTATTTACATATATATAATTAGCTTTGCGCTTGGTATCCTACTTTATTCTTTTTTTAATTTAGGATGGGTTTTTGTTTGCTTTGTCGCTTTACTCGGGCTTACGGTACTCGCATGCAGTAGTGCTACTGTCTGTCGCAATCACGCCGTTGTCGCAATCGCAATAACTTTATTAGCATTTGCATTCGGCTCTGCTCGTATGTTAATTGCACCAAGCGAGTCTGGTAGAGAGTTAAATGCTCAAATAGACGAAAGTATTACAGTAGAAGGCATAATAATATCTGAACCAGATAAGCGTGCGAATTATCAGAACTTTGTATTAAAAGTACAAGATGTGGGGGAGAAGATACTTGTGCGTGCAGATATATATACAGAATTTGCATATGGAGATGAGTTGAGAGTAGAGGGTATATCAAAAAAGCCAAAAAGTTTTGCAAATGAGGACGATGGCAGAATATTTAACTATCCTCGCTTTTTGGCAAAGAGTAATATTTATTACATTATTTCTTATCCAAATATTGAAGTACTCTCACATGGCCACGGTAACTTTATAAAGCGCTGGCTTTTTGCGGTGAAGAATTCGTATTTAGGTGCTATTGAGCGTGCAATACCAGAACCGGCAAGCGCGGTGGCAGGAGGCATTACCGTGGGTGTTAAGCGCGCACTTGGAGATGAGTTAGAAACTGACTTTCGCAAGACAGGGATAATACATATAGTCGTACTCTCAGGTTATAACATAATGATAATCTCTACTTTTATTCTTTTTTTGTTTACATTTGTTTCCAGAAGAGTTGGAGCAGTACTGGGATCAATACTTATAGTACTATTTGCAATAATGACAGGTGGCAACGCAACAGTTGTAAGGGCAAGTGCCATGGGACTGCTAGCACTCTTTGCCGCAGAGACTGGGCGTACTTATTATGCGCTCCGTGCTCTCGCTGTGGTGGCGTTTATGATGATGCTTTGGAACCCAAAAGTGTTGGTTGCCGATATATCATTCCAACTTTCTTTTATGGCTACTCTTGGGCTTATGTTCGGACTAGCAATTTTTGGTAACAAAAGTTATATAGAGCCGCTTTACGATGTTGATAAAACAATTACGCGTGCCAGATATTCCTTACGCAATATAATTGTGGCAACAATTTCAACTCAAGTAGCGGTACTGCCTCTTATACTTTATTATATGGGAGATTTATCTGTGGTTGCTGTGCTAGTAAATATACTTGTACTGCCAGCTGTGCCGATTGCGATGCTCTTTGTATTTTTTACTGGACTTTTAGGTATATTTAGTACACCTGCCTCTTTACCACTTGGGTGGGTATCGTATTTAATTTTAGAATACATATTAAGAGTAGTGGATGTATTTGCTAATATGCCATTTGCGGCACTTAGTATTGGTAGCTTCTCTTTCTTTTGGGTTGTAGTGCTGTATGTATTACTCGTGGCATTTGTTGTCTCATTGAGACACAAGTTTAAATTAAGAAAAGATTAAGCTGTTGCCCAGATTCTACTTACTGGCTTGCTCGTATCGTGTTGCTACAAGCTCCCAATTAATATTTGCTAAGAAAGCATCTATATATTTTGCCTTTTCTGCTGGAGTGTAATCAACCATAAAGGCATGCTCCCACATATCCATCGCAAGAAGTATTGGTAGCCCCGCCAAGTGCCCAAGCTCGTGATCAGTAACCCATGCTGTGTGTGGTGTTTGAGAAACATTGTCTAAGTAAAGCACTGTCCAACCTATGCCACGACTCATCCCCACCTCTTTAAAGTGCTTTATAAATCCTTCCCAACTACCGTACTTGCCAGAGAGCACCGTGTCCAAAGTGACGCTTTGGACACTTGAGCCATTTTCAAACTGCTCAAAATAATACTCGTGCATACGCATACCGCTGAATTCAAATCCAAGCCGACGACGCGTCTCTGTAATTGCATATGCATATTTATCAGCATCTGTCTCGGTGAGTTCTGCTATTTGCTCGCGAAGCAAATTTACATGTGTTACATAACCACTGTACAATCCAAGATGCGTCTCTATTTGCTTCTGGGAGATGCCATTTAATTTTGGCAGGTTAAATTCTCTTATTTTATATTCCATAATCTATAGTTTATTATAAAAATAATTAAAGACAAGTAGAATGTTTAGAGTGCTTAGTATATACTATAGTATATACTATTCAATAATATGACTAATAATTATTTTGAACTTATAAAGAAACTTTGTGCAGACACGGAGCTTTCACAAAGAGTGGTGAGCGTGAGTCAATAAATCTTTATTAAATATAAATTAAAATAAAAAAAGCACGCGGCGTCCACTCCAATGAGTGAATCAACCGCGTGTTTGAGCATAAGCTCAAGGGATAAGCAACTCAGGTTTGGTAGTAAAAATCTTTTCCGCGCCAGCAAGTTTAAGGCGGTGGAGAAGATTTCGTACTTCTCCACTTTCAACTAGGATTTCTATTGCGTACCCTTTGTCATCGTCAAGTCTGCTTATTGTTGGAGTTCCACCTTCTAGTACTTCTAGTACTTTTTCTAGGTTGTGTTTTTGGGTGTTCATTTTTACCGAGGTGTATTTTTTTGCATTTAAGACCGCATTTAGCATTGTAGCCAATTGCTCAATCTTCTCTGACTTCCACACATCGTGCATGGAGTCTGTATTGGCGATTAAGATCGGTGTACTTGTTAATATATTGCAGACAATTCGCAATCCATGCTTTCGTATAGTCTCCTTCGTCTCTGTAAGTTCAACAATTGCATCTATTGATGTGTAGCGCAACTTTGCTTCGGTCGCACCCAACGAACTTCTCACTGTTACATTCCGAATTCCTTTTTGCTTCAAAAATCTTTTTGTGAAATTTGGCAGTTCGGTGGCGATTATTCTTCCCTCCAAATCTTTTAACTCACTGATTGGAGAGCCTTCCTTAACTGCCACAACCCATTTCGCTTGGTTTAGCGATGACTTTGAAAATGGTAGTTTTGTTATCTCTTCTACCTTTTTTTCAAATCCTGTCTCTAGAATGCAGTCAAGTCCAGTGATGCCAACATCGAAACTCCCGTCTGCAATGAATTCAGGTATCTCTCTTGGCTTAAGAAGCTCACATGAGATGCTGTCATTTTTAAAAACTGCGATGTCGCTTCTGCGTGGGATTACTATCTCCCAGCCAGCATCTTGAAAGAGCTTGGTTGCAGTTTCTTGGAGACTCCCTTTCGGGAGTGCGAGTTGTAACTGTTTCATGGTAGTACCCCTTTTTACAAAGAACAAATTGTGATTGGGCATAATAAAAACCCCCTCTCGTAAGAGGGGATTAACTTGATACAAAAAAAGACACGGCATCAACCCAATCCTCTCTCACGAGAGGTTAGGCAATGATGTATAAATTGTGAATATTTTTTCTGGTTCATGGTTTCGCCATTATACCGCATAATCTTGTAATAGTCCATAATTTGTACAAGATCACCCACCTTCTAAATATAAGCCACTATCACTATAAAGCGGAGTGATTTATATTTTACTTGCTATTTTGGTTGGATTTTAATTTTACTAACTAATGTCAAAAAATTTGCTAATTTACAATCTGATTGTAACATATACACAATGCGAGAAAATCTATGTAAGTGGAAGTGGCTATTTTTTGTTGTTTTGTGTGTAGCATGTGCATTTGTGTTGTATGCAGTAATAAGTACTGAGTTACGCAAAGGCATACTCACGGTCGCATTTTTAGATGTCAGGCAGGGTGATGCAATATTTATAGAGTCTCCTACTGGAGTGCAGGTACTTATTGATGGTGGCAAAGATAATTCGGTACTAAGAGAGCTAAGCAATGTAATGCCATTTTATGATAGAAATATTGATGTTGTAATAGCAACACACCCTGATGCAGACCATATAGGAGGGTTGATACCTGTACTTGAGCGTTATGATGTTGGGCAGATTTTACACTCTGGAGTGGAGCATGATACACCCGCAGCAAATTTATTTTCAGATCTTATAGAACGACATCGGATGTCGTTCTATACTAAAGAGGTACTCTCAAGACGCGGGCAGGTGCTAGATCTTGGCGGGGGCGCTTATTTGCGCGTCCTCTTCCCAGACAGAGACGCATCTCTCTTTGAACCAAATACCGCCTCTTTACTACTACAACTTGTATATGGTGAACATAAGTTTTTGTTTACAGGAGATTCACCGAGTAAGATTGAGGAATATTTAGTAAGTTTAGACGGTTTTACTTCTTTCACCACAAGTGGTAATACACTAAAAAGCGATGTTCTTAAACTCGGGCATCATGGTTCTAATACCTCAAGCTCAGATATGTTACTTGGGTTCGTAGCACCAGAGTACGCAATTATCTCTGCCGCTGTAAATAATAGATATGGACACCCGCATACAGAAGTATTAGATAAGCTTGAGAAGTTTGAAATTAAGACATTGAGTACATCAGAGCACGGTACTATATTATTTGAAAGTGATGGTGAGATGTTGCGTTATAGTGATTAAGCAGATATAAAACAGCACCAGCTACGCCCTCACTGCTTCTAAAAACAAAAAACTAACAACTAGACAAGACCTGCCTTTTTAAGTACTTTGTAAGCTCCATTTTTGTTGATTGTTTTTATTGCTTTTGTAGAGATTTTAAGTATTAGGGTTTTACCAAGTTCTGGTACGAATATGCGCTTCTTTTGCAAATTAACTCTGCGGCGGCGTTTGCCGGTAGGGTTAAACTGCGTGGCACGCGTGCGGTTAGAGTAACCTCCACCGACTCTACTCTGCTTATTTGTTATTGGACACTTGTTCATAATTTAATTTGTTTACTATATTTTTATCTGCTTGTCTCGTACTTACATCGCAATGTTATAGTACTGGGGTTATTGGACATCCATTTATCACAGACAGTGTGAAGTATGCTATCATATGATATTGCTAAACGCAAAATTTATAATTTTTAATCTTTAATTTTGGATGAATTTTTAATTAAAAATTTTAAATATTGAATATTACTTTCAAATTGCAAATTAGCAAATTTCAAATTTTTTAACCATGGAAATCAATATATTATTTAGCATAGCTGTACTCATATTCTCTGTGATAATCCACGAAGTAGCTCATGGCACGGCGGCAAATTACCTTGGCGACCCTACTGCGCGTATGGCAGGCAGGCTCACACTTAACCCTGTAAGACATATAGATCCTATGGGATCCATAATATTGCCTGCAATACTTGCTCTCACACATTCACCGATACTCTTTGGCTGGGCAAAGCCTGTGCCATATAATCCATACAATTTACAGCGTGGTGGTAGGTGGGCGGAGGCGTTAGTTGCCGTGGCAGGTCCAGGCTCAAACATGCTACTTGCAGTTGTCTTTGGTTTGTTAATTCGCTTTGGCGCTATACCCGCTGAGGCACTATCACTCGCGTTTACCATCGTGTTTATAAATGTACTGCTTGCGGTGTTTAATATGATACCAATACCACCACTGGACGGCTCTAAGGTGCTTGGTAAAATCTTGCCGTATAATCTTGTAGGTTCTTATGGGCGCTTTCGCAATATGTTGGAGCGTAATGTCTTTTTTGGTTTTGGGATTATAATTTTATTTATCTCAATATTCGGTGGAGTGTTTTATAATCTAATCACAACAATAGTACGAGCAATATCTGGTATGTAATCCACAATTGTCTATTGCTAATGTAAGTATCGTAGTGAATAATAAAGGATATGATGGAAAAAGTTAAAAGCAATAAGTCGCCAGCAAATGAAAAGAGTACTGGATCTGATATGATTGTTACATTACCAGATGATGGCAATCTTTCGCCTGAGTCCATTGGGAAAGCAAATGCAAACAATAATATCAGTGAGCTAGGTGGGGAATGGCATGCTGATACGCCTACTACTGTAAAACCAACAGAGCCAGCAGGTAAAGTTGGTTTAAAAGCTGATGTAGTGGCTAGGGTGTCAGATAAGGGGAGTACTATGCCAAGAGTCGTAAGTGAACCACATAAACTTCAGGATATGTCCATTTTTGAGACAGGCAAAGGAAGACCTTCTAGTAATCCACTTCCAGAAATTAAATTAGATGCACATAATGTAAACGATCAAATTACACTATCAAGTGAGCAGGTTCACCAAGAGACCGTTGGAGAAAAAGAAAAAGAAAAGAGATCTGTAGCAAAACTAGCGACGAGGCGGGAAAAGAGCAGGACTGGGCTTCCGAAAGGAGCCACAGAGGGAGGGAAAAACCCACCAAAAAGTGAAAAAAAAGAAATTGCTAAGATTAATGCTAGGCTAGCCAAGCTTGAAAAGGGATATAAGGAATATACAGAATTACAAGCTGAGAAAGCTAATCTAGAAGAAAAAGCAGAAAAGTCAGCACTTAAAAAATATTCTTTAGATAGTGCTAGGTATTGTGCTAAAGAAGCCGGTGTTTCATTGAAAGGAAGTAGATCTTATCTTGATAAGTTAAGAGATATGCCAAAATGGAAGCGTGCTGTAATGTATACTGCTGTGGGCGGGCTTACTGCAATTGGCGTAGGTATTGGTGCCTTCGGTGGAGCTGCTCTAGCTACATGGCTTGGATCTTCTTATTTTAGTGTTGGAGCTGGTACTCTTGCTGGAAAGATTGGTGGAGGTCTTATTGGGCATAAATTTGGACGAAGTATATTTGGTAAAGAAAAATTTGCATTAGCTAAAGCGGCGGCAGCACATGAGAAATTAGAAAAAAAGCGCAAGAAATGGAAAGCTGGAAGCAAAGAAGGTCCAGAATATAAGTTCTCAATTTTTGAAAGGGCTTTAGATACACTGACCGGTGGTCATAGCAAAAGAGCAGAGTGGAAAGATAAGCAAGGCTTTATGTGGAATCAATTAAAGAAAATAGGTGAAAGGCTAGGAGACAATGATCTTAAAAAAGCTGATTGGAAAAAATATGCAGATCGTTACATGCGTCATGCAAATCGGATGCCGGCAGTTGCTTCGGCGATTGCGACTATGGGTACTGGTGCTGTGTACCATGGTTGGGGCGCTCTTTTCGGAGGAGTTGATAGCTCTGTTGGTGGTGATACTATTCCAACTGCAGGTCCTACAGCATCAGAGGCAGTCGCAGGTAATGTTA
>PJEL010000438.1_pt1 | contig 48765 bp, 50 predicted proteins | sample 1853271 | NCBI WGS metagenome assembly PJEL01 (sample SAMN08108733, study PRJNA415343) | Invertebrate metagenome, whole genome shotgun sequencing project. | host: Globobulimina | place: Sweden: Gullmar Fjord | collected 2015-08
GAACAGGTCACGGAGTGGTTCGACAAGGTCGAACGCGATGTCATCTGGCAGGCCACCAACGTTGTGATGACTCTTGATCTTCGCTGCGTCCTTGGTGCCCGACTCGATCACATCGGGATACAGCGTGCCCTGCACGAGATGGTCCGCACCATCGATCTCGCTGGCAACTTCTTCGAAGACACGGATGAACGTCTCTCCGATGATCTTTCGCTTCTCCTCTGGGTCGCTCACGCCTTCGAGGGCGGCGAGGAATCGATCTTCGGCCTTCACGTGAATCAGATTCATGTGGAAGTGGTTGCGGAACGTTTCTTCGACCTGCTCGCCCTCCCCTTCTCGCATCAATCCATGGTCGACGAAGACACACACGAGCTGGTCGCCTATGGCCTTGTGCACGATCGCTGCTGCGACGGAAGAGTCGACCCCGCCGGAGAGACCACAGATCGCTACACCGTCACCGACCGATTCCCGGATGGCATCAACGGACTGCTCAATGATCCCCACATGGGTCCACGTCGGCCGTGCATCGCAGACATCCCACAGAAAATGTTCGAGGACACGCTGGCCGTATTCGGTGTGCTTCACCTCTGGATGGAACTGGACCCCATAGAAGCCTCGCTCCGAGTCTTCCATCGCGGCAACCGGCGCATCGGGCGTCGATGCAGTGACGGCAAAGCCAAAGGGTGCATCCGAGACTGCGTCGCTGTGGCTCATCCAGACCTTCTGACTCTCCGGCTGATCGGTGAAGAGCAGCGATCCACCCGTAACGGTCAGCTCCGCTGGACCGAACTCTGACGTTCCGGTCGAGGCGACCACCCCGCCGAGAGACTGTGCCATGACTTGATGGCCGTAGCAGATGCCAAGCACAGGTATTCCGAGGTCGAAGATCTTGGGATCGATGCCGTATGCGTCTTCTGCATAGACCGACGACGGGCCACCCGAGAGGATGATGCCGGTGGCACCCATCTGCTTCACCTCATCTGCGGTGATGTCCCGAGGGACGATCTCAGAAAAGACGCGTGCTTCGCGAACGCGCCGAGCGATCAGTTGTGCGTACTGGGCCCCGAAGTCGACGACAAGGACCCTGTCGAAATCGCCTTGGGATGCGTGACCGGAAATTGCTGGTCCGGACATCAGCCCATCCCCACGCCCTGGGTCCGCTGGAGCTGTTTACCTTCGGTCTGGAGCGCAGGTGCAACCATCACCTCAGCCTTTTGGAACGCCTTGACTGTGGCATATCCGGTCGTTGCCATGGATCCACGCAGACCGCCGAAGAGGTTGCGTCGGCCATCGTTCTCGTGGGCAGGTCCAAGCAGGATCTCTTCGATGGTCCCGAGCGTCCCTGTGTGGACACGGGATCCCCGTGGAAGCGTTGCGTGGAACGTCGCCATGCCCCAGTGGTATCCCTTGGATGGCGATTCCGAGGCGGCTGCCATGGGCGATCCGATCATGACGGCGTCTGCTCCAACGGCAATCGCTTTTGAAACGTCGCCACCTGTCCGCATGCCGCCGTCCGCAATGATGTGCACGTAACGGCCGGTCTCCTCGAGGTACGCCGAGCGGGCAGCAGCTGCATCCGCAATGGCCGTTGCCTGCGGCACACCGATACCGAGCACCGCTCGTGTCGTGCATGCTGCGCCTGGTCCGACGCCAACGAGAACGCCCACGGCACCGGTTCGCATGAGGTGCAGGGCCCCCGAATAGGACGCCGTACCTCCAATGATCACGGGCATCTCAACGTCACGGATGAACGTATTCAGGTCGAGCGGTTCCTCACGTGACGAGACATGTTCAGCTGAAACCACGGTGCCCTGGATGACGAGCACATCGAGGCCACCAGCCTTTGCGTAGTCGATGTACTTCGAGACCGTTGGAGGCGTGAGGCTTCCACACGCGATGACGCCAGCGTCCTTGACCTCTTTGACACGCTGGGTAATCAGATCGGGGTCGACGGGAGCGTCGTACAGCTCCTGCATTCTCCGAGTTGCATGCTGGTTGTCAAGCGAGGCGATCTCGTCATAAACGGGGACAGGGTTCTCGTAGCGAGTCCAGAGGCCCTCGAGATTCAATGTCGCGAGGCCGCCGAGGCGACCGATCTCAATAGCCGTCTGAGGTGTGACCGCCGAGTCCATCCCGGACGCCATCATTGGCAGGTCGAAGGTGAATGCGTCCATCTGCCAACTGAGATCCACATCTTCAGGATCTCGGGTTCTTCGTGTTGGGACGATCGCAATGTCGTCAAAGCCCCAGGCTCGACGCCCTGACTTCCCCTTGCCGATTTCGACTTCCACAGCGAACCTCCACTAAGCGCAGCGATGACCAGAGAGTAGTGGCCAGTCAGCAAACAGGCGACAGTGCGATTCCGCGCTCAATAGCCCTTGATCCCCGTGGCCTTCAGGACTTCCTTCATGTAGCGATCTGCCATTTCGTTGGCCCGAATGCCGCTTGCGTGTAGCACATCTCGGACGTCGCCATTCTTGATCGCGTTGTATCGCTCCTTCACGGGCCCGAGCTCAGCAATCACAGCGTCCGCAACTGCATCCTTGAACGTTCCGTAGCCGCCCGTCGAATACTCATCGACCAGCGAATCAATCGAATCACCCGTGCAGGCAGACATGACCTCGAGCAGGTTCGAGATTCCGGGCTTCTCCTCGGTGTCGTACCGAATCTCTGGATCGCTGTCTGTGATCGCGGATCGGATCCGTTTCCGGATCACATCTGCGTCGTCAAGGAGCGACACCCGACTCTTGATCTGTGGATCAGATTTGGACATCTTGTTCGTCGGATCGGTGAGCGACATGACTCGTGCCGATGTCTTTGGGATGTAGCCGTCGGGGATGGGGAAGATGTCGCCAAACTTGTTGTTGAATCGCTCAGCCAAGTCCCTGGTCACCTCAATGTGCTGGCGTTGGTCATCACCGACAGGCACCAGGTTGGCTCGCAGCAAGAGGATGTCCGCTGCCATGAGCACGGGATACGAGTACAGGCCGAGGTTCGATGCGGCGCCTGCCGCGGTCTTGTCCTTGTACTGCGTCATCCGGTTCAGCACACCCATCGGCATCATCGTGCCAAGTATCCATGCGAGCTCCGCGTGAGCGGAAACCTGGCTCTGGGTGTACAGAAGCGACTGATCGGGGTCCACGCCGAGGGCTAGAAGCACCTTTGCGGTGTCAATCCGCGACGCTTCCAACGCCGCTGGGTCGTAGTCGACCGTCATGGCATGGAGGTCGACGATGCAATAGACAGCGTCGTAGTCGTCCTGGAGCTTCACCCAGTTCCTGAACGCACCGAGGTATCCGCCGAGGTGAAGCTTGCCTGTGGGTTGTACGCCTGAGAAGATTCGTTGCTGCATGCGGCGAGCTTACCGGGAACGGCGAAACCGTTCGCGTGGGGCTTCTGTGGGCCCCCGTTGCCGAATGCGGCACTGGCAACCCTGGGTTCGTATGACCGGTGCTTCTCTGGGCCCCCACTGCCGAATGCGGCACTGGCAACCCTGGGTTCGTATGACCGGTCTTGACGTTGGCGGTGTGATGATGCATACTCGCCGCCACATGTTCACCGCAACCACGATCATTATTTCCTAGCGCACACGTCCAACACGTGTGCGCTGCTGAACCCTCCGAACTCGGAGGGTTCTCTCGTTGAAGGGCGCACCATGAACCAAACCGTCGAGATCTACGACACCACCCTGCGTGATGGCACACAGCAGGAGGGCATTTCGCTGACCGTCAAGGACAAACTGAAGATCTGCTCGCTCCTCGATGACCTCGGTGTGGCATACATAGAAGGCGGTTGGCCCGGCGCCAACCCCAAGGAGGACGAGTTCTTCAAGCGCGCACGCACGGAGCTCGACCTCGACACCGCAAAGCTTGTGGCGTTCGGTGCGACCCGCAAGGCGGGTGTCCGACCGGAGGACGACCCACAGGTCCAGAATCTCCTCGAAGCAGAGACCGCAACGGTGTGCCTCGTCGGAAAGACCTGGGACTACCACGTGGAGCACGCCCTTCGAACATCCCTCGACGAGGCTGTCGCAATGATCGCTGACACCGTTGCGTATTTCAGGAGCGAGGGACGCGATGTGTTCTTCGATGCGGAGCACTTCTTCGACGGATACCGGTCCAACCCCGAGTTCGCTCTCGCGGCCCTCGGGGCCGCCCATGACGCTGGCGCATCGAGGCTCGTCATGTGCGACACCAACGGTGGATTCCTCAGCCACGAAGTCCAACGGATCGTTGGAGAGGTCACCGACTCGGTCTCAGACGGAACCTTCGGATGCCACTTCCACAACGACTCAGGCATGGCGGTTGGCAACTCGATCACGGCGGTGCAGACCGGCGTGTATCAGGTGCAGGGCTGCATCAACGGGTATGGGGAGCGCACCGGCAACGCTGACCTCTGCTCGCTCATACCCAACCTCTCTCTCAAGATGGGCATCGAGACGATCCCTGAGGATCGCATCGATAGACTCACCACCGTGTCGCACCACGTCGCCGAAGTCGTGAACCTCACGCTCGACCCGCACCTCCCGTATGTCGGCTCCTCGGCATTCACGCACAAGGCTGGGCTCCACACATCAGCACTCGCTCGGAAACCGGATGCCTACGAACACATGAGCCCGGCGCACGTAGGGAACGCGACACGCGTCGTGGTATCAGAGCTCGCGGGTCGCTCAACGATTCTCGCGAGGGCGGAGGCATCGGGATTCACGCTGTCATCTCAAGAAGCCCAAGACGTTGTCGACATGATCAAGGAACGCGAGCACGCCGGCTATCAGTATGAAGCCGCAGACGGCTCCTTCGAACTCCTCGCCCGCGAGGTAACCGGGTGGACCCAGAGCTTCTTCGAGCTCGAGTCCTACCGCGTGTTCGTCGAGAACCGAGGTGGCGAGGTCATCGCGGAGGCGACCGTCAAAGTCGTTGTCGACGGCGAACGCATCGTGTCGACAAGAGAGGGTGACGGCCCAGTGGCCGCGATGGATGGCGCGCTTCGCTCCGCACTCCGGGATGCGTATCCGAGCGTGGATCACATCAAGCTCACCGACTACAGGGTGAGGGATCTCGACAGTTCTGACGGGACCAGTGCACGCGTCCGGGTTCTCACGGAGCATGCAGACGTCGAGTCGACATGGGGCTCGGTTGGCGTTCACACGAACATCATCGACGCGTCATGGACAGCGGTGTCAGACGGCCTGGTGGTGGGACTGATCAGGCATCACGAGCGCAACGCATAGCGACCATCGATCAGGTCAGATCGAAGCCCTCTTCCTTCCATCCTTCGACCAGCCAGCCCACACGTCGTTGCGGTGTGGCATGCTTCGGGTAAGCGACGGAGGATGCCATATGACTCGCCCGATCACCCCCGAAGATCTGTGGAACCTCAAGCGGGTGGGCCAACCCGAGCACATTCCCGCAACGACGTCAGTCGTGGTCCCCGTCGCCACCTACGACCAGGAGAATGATGGGCACTCCGTCTTGTACATCGTCGAACGGGATGGAACCACCTACCCATTGACCTCATCTGAGCGCAACGCATCAGCGCCAATGCCCTCTCCCGACGGAACCCGAATCGCGTTTCTCTCCAAGACAGGAGACAGCAAGCCACAAGCCCATGTCATCCCCCTCGGCGGCGGTGAAGCAAGATCTGTCACCGATCTCCCCCTCGGTGCGCGATACGTAACCTGGATACCGGGGAAGAACTCGCTTCTTGTCGCGGCGCCGCTCCTCCGCGATCACCCCTCAGTTGACGCAACGAAGGAGTTCACTGAGGAGAACGAAGGCAAGACACTGCCAGTTGTTACTGAGGACAAGGTCTACCGACATTGGAAGAAGTGGCTTGCGGGGCAGCATGTCGACCATCTGTTCCGTGTCGACCTCGAACATGACACGGTGACAGATCTCACACCAGACCTCGACCGGCTGATCGGCTTGGATGACGTTGCCGGCTCGATAGCGGTCACGCCAGACGGCGAGGCAGTCATCTTCACGCTCGACGCGGGGGAACCAGCGTGGGACCGCATCCGGATCTCACTCCACACCGTCCCGGTCGAAGGAGGCGAGATCACCCGTCTTCCGACCGGCCGATCGGCTCAGCAGATACGACCGACGGTGTCGCCGGACGGCACGACGCTTGTGTACGGCATCCAGTACGAGGAGGACTACTACGCCGACCTCGTGAGAATCGTGTCACATCATCTCGCGACCGGTGCAGAAGAGGTCCTGACCGAGACGTGGGACCGCTCGGCTGGCGGCTGGGAGTTCATCAACGACGGTTGCATCGTCTTCAACGCCGAAGACGAAGGCCACATCCGACTGTTCACGCTCGATCTTGAAGGTGGCCTACCCGTGCCACAGACATCGACCGGATCGAGCCATGGACCAAAGCCCGGGATCGACTGCTTCTGGCATCGGAGTGAGTCCATGCATCAGCCGGCGGAGGTTGCGATAACCGAGGGTGGCCACACGCGGATCGTGTCGTCGTTCAACACCGACGCACTGGCCGAACTCGAATTGAGGCCAGCGGAGGAGATTCGGTTTGAAGGCTCAGACGGTGCGCAGATCCAGGCCTTCATCATCGAGCCGCCCGGATTCGACAGCTCGGAAAAGTGGCCACTTCTTCACAACGTCCACGGGGGTCCGCACAACGGGAACATGGACAGTTGGCATTGGCGCTGGAACACGCAGGTCATGGCCGCAGCCGGATATGTCGTTGTATCTGTCAACTTCCACGGATCTTCCTCATTCGGCGACGCATTCACACGGTCGATCCGAGGAGCGTGGGGCGACCTCCCTGCCCGCGACATCGACGCCGCAACCGACCACATGCTTTCGATGGGCTACATCGATGAGGACCGCATGGCGATTGCTGGTGGCTCCTACGGCGGCTACCTCGTAACGTGGCTGACCACGCAGACCGATCGTTACGCAGCGTCGATCTGCCATGCCGGCGTAACCGACCTCCTCGGCCAGTGGGCTTCTGATCACACCGCTGGGAGGGAAACGGCGGTGGGCGGTGTTCCGTGGGAGGACATGGACGCCGTGCAACGGTGGAGCCCCATGGCGCACACGCATGACATCGTCACGCCAACACTCGTAATCCACGGAGAGCTCGACTACCGGGTCGTGCTCACCCAGGGCCTCGTGCTGTACGGAACGCTCAAGGCGAAGGGTGTCCCGGCTCGACTTGTCTACTACTCAAACGAGGGCCACTGGATTGAGGCCAGGGACAACGCCCTTCATTGGTGGGGCGAATTCCACGGATGGCTGGACCGATACGTGGGAACCGCAAGGGATGGAGCTACTTCGTAGCTCCATCCCTTGCGGTTCCTTAGGAGTTGCTCCACGAGACGACCACAAGAAAGGGAGCACTTACCTCGCAACACCGATAGTGTCCACGACATAGCGCAGATTACATACCGCGAATTGCTGCGCTCGCCTCGGTTCAACACCACCACTTCTGTGCAGTGCCCCAACCGCGTCTCGCCTTACTGCTGGGTCATCCAACCGAGATACCCACATCGCAGTTCGTACCGCACCACCGTCATAAACGAACGGTGTTCACCAAGAAAGCCACGGTCCAATGACCCGAATTCCCGTATCCCAAGCCCTCGTCATCATCAAGCAGGGCATTCCGCTTCGTCCAGAAGCGACTCACACCCCCAGCGCTTAGCGCAACCCTGTCCGACCGAACAGTCTCCACCATCGGTTGAAGCGCTAGGCGAGTTGGTCGATGAGATCCCACAGGGCTTCGACGTGACGCTCGCTGGTGTGCGTCTGGCCGACGACGACACGAATGAATGCCGTGTCGCCGATCTGGCTGGGAGTCACAGCCACCTTGCCTGTTGCGTTCAGGGCCGAGGCCAACTTCGTGGTTGCTTCGTTGCCATCGACATGGGTGAAACACACAAGGCCGAAGGGATGCGGCGCAAACAGCTCGAAGCGGTCATCCTGCTCAACCCATGAAGCGAAGACATCAGCCATCCCCACATGGTCACGCACCATTGCACGCAGCCCCGCGGCGCCGAAGTACCTGATCACCCACCACAGTTTGAGTGAACGGAATCGTCGACCGAGCGGCACGTGCCAATCCCGGAAGTCGATCACCTCGCCACTATCAGACGCCGAGTTGCGGAGATATGGCGGAAGAATGCTCAACGTGTCGATGAGTGGCTCTCGGTCGGCGACCCAGAGAACGTTGCAGTCGAAGTTCACCATCATCCACTTGTGTGGGTTGAAGGTGTAGCTGTCGACCCCATCAAGGTCTGGCTGATGCACCCTGAACTCTTCGCACAGCATCGCGGTACCCGCGTACGCCGCATCGACGTGATGCCACAGTTCGTGCTCGCCTGCAATATCGGCCACGACACCGATCGGATCAACCGCGGTCGTCGCTGTGGTTCCGACGGATGACACGACAGCAATTGGAAGCAGACCCGCATCAATGTCGCCCTCGATGGCCGCGCGAAGGGCGTTCGGATCCATCGCGTAGGCACCATCTACGTCAATCGCGCGGCAGTGGCCTATTCCGGCAACTGTGCAGCCCTTCTCGATCGAAGAATGCGCCTGATTCGACGCGTACACAACCATGTCCGAAGTGGAAGCCTCGCCTGAACGCCTGTGTCTGGCGACAACCAGCGCTGCGTGCGTGGCATCCGAGGCGCTCATCTGGATCACGCCTCCACCGCGGCCATCAGACTTCCACGACTCGGGGAGACCCATGAGGTCGACGAGCCAGTCGAGGACCTTCATCTCGATCTCCGTAGCCGACGGCGAGGTTGACCACAGCATCCCCTGCACCCCGAGTCCTGATGCTGCCAGATCGCCCAAGATCGACGGACCAGAGGCGTTGCCTGGGAAGTACGAGAACCAGTTCGGTGACTGCCAATGAGTGATGCCTGGCATCACGACATCGTCGAGGTCCGAGAGCATCGATGCGAACCCGTCGCTCGTCTCTGGAGCTGCATCCGGGATCATCGAAGCGATCTCGCCAGGCTCGACGCGAGACAGCACGGGGTACTGCTCGACTTGTTCCATATAGTCGGCGATCCAATCGATGACGGCGTAGCCGTTCTCGCGGAACTCCTCAGGTGTCATGTGCATACGCATGTCAGGCCACAGACTTCAGGTGTTGGGTTGTAGGTATGTAAGCAGGTCGCGCATCATGAAAGCCGTCGCACCCCACAGAATCCCTTCCTCGAACTCGTAGAACCAGAGCTCGTGTCCGAACCAGTCGCGGGTGACCCATCGGGAGTCGTCGAGGAGTTCGGAGATCGTGGGCTCGATGATCACATCGACCTCACGCGGGTCGGGGACGAAATGGTCGGGCCGAGCGATCCGTGCCACGACAGGGACGATTGGCTTTGTGCGGTTTCGCGTCGTGACCGGCTCAAGACCGCCAAGGATCTCGAGCACGTTCTCCGGCGGGAGTCCGATCTCCTCCCAAGCCTCGCGCTTGGCGGTACTGATCGGTTCCTCACCGTCCTCCCTGTGCCCCCCGGGGAAAACGACATCTCCCGGATGGGTGGGCATGTGATCTGGCCGGCGGGTCAGCACGACTCGAATCTCACCGTCGATATCTTCATACAGCGGAACGAGTACAGCGTATTCAGCGCCCGGAGGATCGACGACCTCGGGGAGAGCTTGCAGCAGCGACCATGTGTCCATTGGACGAGCTTATCCAGATAGGCTGGTCTCCATGGCGACTCATGTTCACAGCCAACCGAGGTATACGAAGCGGCTGATGCTCCGCCCGTTTCGCCGGAGAGATGTCGCCTCGATGCACGACGCCGTCGCTTGCTCTGTCGATGACCTGCAGCCGTGGCTTCCCTGGGTCGATGGCTACGACCGTGGTGTGGCCCAGCGGTTCGTTCGTGAGTCGGTTGGCGCATGGTCCGAGGGGCGCGCATTCGACTTCACGATCAGGGCCATCGACGATCCGAACCGACACATCGGCAACGTATCCGTGTGGCCGACATCCCAGCAGAACAACATCGGCGAGGTCGGGTACTGGATCCGGTCGGATGAGACAGGGAATGGCTTCGGCACCGAAGCAACGACACGCGCCGTCCAGATCGGATTCGAGGAGATGGGGCTCCACAAGGTCCAACTGCGCATCGCCGTGGGCAACTTGGCATCGGATCGGATTGCCGAAAAACTCGGATTCAGCTTCGAGGGAACGTTGCGCGACGAGGTGCGGGTTGGGAATCAATGGCTCGACCACACCGTGTGGTCGATGCTCGAGGCCGAGTGGTGGACCCAAAGGGAGCGCCACCGCGCAGAGGGAACGATCTCCTGACCGGTGTCTGGCGCGCGCAGCAGCACGATTACTCGGGAACCAGGAGCCGATTACTCTGGGCGGGAACATTCACATGGAGGCTGAGAAGTGCGTATTGGGATTCTTACTGGCGGAGGCGACGTTCCGGGGCTGAACCCGTGTATCAAAGCTGTCGTCAACCGCGTTGCGGAGCACGGACACGAGGTCGTGGGACTTCGCCGAGGATGGGGCGGGTTGCTGTACTCGAATCCGGACGATCCGGCGACGATCGAAAAGAACACGATCAACCTCACGCCATCGGTCGTGCGCACCGTTGACCGCACCGGTGGTACGTTCCTCCACACGAGCAGGACCCATCCGGGCAAGGTGCGCTCAAGCGAGGTGCCGGACTTCCTGTCCGATTCTGTCGAGGGTGAAGGTCCCCACGATCTCACGGACCACTCACTTCGCGTTCTCGACGCCTTGGGGATCGACGTCCTGATTCCGATCGGGGGGGATGACACGCTCTCGTACGGTCTTCGCATGCACCAAGAAGGTGTACCTGTCATTGCCATCCCGAAGACCATGGACAACGATGTCCACGGAACCGATTACTGCATCGGATTCTCAACCGCCGTCACCCGAGGCGTGGACTTCATCCATGACCTCCGCACCAGTACCGGGAGCCACGAACGAATCGGAGTGGTCGAACTGTTTGGCCGATACTCGGGCGAGACAAGCCTCATCACGGCATACCTCGCCGGCGTCGACCGTTCAGTGATCTCTGAAGTTCCCTTCGATGTTGAACGACTCGCCGCAATGCTCGTCGAGGACAAGCGGAAGAATTCGTCGCACTACGCGATGATGACGATCTCTGAAGGAGCAACGCTATCAGAGGGAGAGATGGTTCTCAGTGGGGAGGCCGATGCGTACGGCCACCGGAAGCTCGGCGGTATTGGTTCGGTCACCGGATCCCTTCTCTCCAAGATCACAGGTGAGGACATCATCTACCAGCAGGTCGCGTATCTGATGCGTTCGGGGCAGCCGGATTCGCTCGATCTCATGGTTGCGACGAACTACGCCAACATGGCGGCGGATCTCGCGCTCGAAGGGGCATCCGGACGGATGGTTGCACTTCGCGGCGGTACATATACCAACGTGCCGATATCGGAAACAAGTGATGGCGTGAAACGGGTCGATGTCGATGAGCTCTATGACTCTGAGAACTACCGACCCAAGATCCGCCACGTCATGGGCAAGCCCATGTTCCTCTACTAACAGACACCTTCTTGACATGTGAGTGTTTACTCACCTATAGTCACGACATGGACAATGCAGTGTTCAAAGCGCTCAACGACCCGTCGAGAAGATTGCTGCTCGATGCGCTGTTCGCCAACGATGGACAATCTCTTGGCGAGCTGTGTGTGCTGCTTCCCGAAATGACCCGGTTCGGAGTGATGAACCACCTCTCGATACTGGAGCATGCGTCGCTCGTGACCACGCACAAGTCGGGAAGACGGAAGCTCCATTACTTGAACGCTGTACCCATCCAACTGGTCCACGAACGATGGATCACCAAGTTCGCCGAACGAAAGGTACGCACTATGACCCAACTCAAGTCTGATCTCGAGTCCATATCGGACACCAATGCACCTGACCACGTCTACCAAGTGATCATCAACGTCTCCCCCTCCGTTGTGTGGACTGCGATCACCGAAGGTGACATCACAGAGAAGTACTTCTACGGAACCAGGGTCGAGTCCACATGGAAGGAGGGTGAGCGCATCACGTACGCCTATCCGAATGGCGACCTCGCTGCGGAGGGCACGATTCTCTCAATCGACCCGGGCAGAATGGTGGACATGACGTTCCAAGCGCTGTGGGACGAAGCATTGATCGCGGAAGGACCCGCCCGTGAGATCTGGCGCGTTGACGACTTCGGAGGTGCAACGAAGCTCACCATCGAGTTGTACGACACACCTGCGGGTTCCAAGACCCACACTGACTTCGTCAGCGGCTTCGCGTACATCGTCTCGGGAATGAAGACGCTACTCGAAACCGGAGAAACCCTCCCCTCGCCAACCTGATGTCGGGTACGTCCAGCTTCGCCGGCTACTTGTCCTGGCCAATGGAGAACCCGCTCATGAATGGCTTCTGCATTGCCATGAAGAACAAGGCAGGTGGGATGGATGCAATCACCGCTGCAAGCATGAGCGGCCCGTAGTTCAGTGAGCCATCGATATTGGTCAGCGTCTGGAGCGCGACCTGGACGACCTGCTGTGACTCATCGCGGATGATCAGACTTGGCCACAGGAACATGTTCCACGTATAGACGAACTGGATGACAAAGAGCGCAGCGATCACGTTCCACGAGATCGGAATCAGCACTTTTACGAGATATTTCACTGGAGACGCACCGTCGATCTGGGAAGCCTCAAGGAGTTCGACTGGCATGTTTGCAAAATGTTGTCGGAAGAGGAATGCACCTGTTGCTGAAGCCAGGAACGGCACGGTGATCGATGCCATGGTGTCCTGCCATCCGAAGCCAGAAACCATCCGGAACATCGCAAGGATCATGACCTCAGTCGGCATCATCAGTGTGATGAGTACGAGGAAGAACACGATCCACTTGCCGCGGAACTTGAAGTAGACAAATGCCAGACCAGCGAGCAGCGCAAGGATCGTCTTACCCCCGGTGACGATCACCGATTGCACCGCTGAGTTCCACATCGCGCCGGCAAAGTCTCTCTGGAACCACACCGCGTTGAAATTGTCCGCCAGCGCACTCCCTGGCGTCAGCTGGAAGGAGAAGATCTCGGCGTTCGTCTGCGTGGAGATCAACATGGCATAGAGCAAAGGGAAGGCAATCAGCAGGCCCGTAATCGTCAGCCAGATATGGAATGGCCAGACACGACCGCGCACGATACCGGTCTTGCGTACTCCCGGGTTGAGGCCCTTCATGGGTTCTCGCTTCGACTTCCGGTTCGTCCACCTGCTGCCCAAGGTCTGGCTCATGCCGAACCTCCATAGCTCACGCGGCTACCGCTCGTCTTGAACTGCCATATGGTCACTGCGATCACCGCGGCGAACAGCAGCACAGACTGCGCTGCCCCACGCCCGAGGTCTCCATTGTTGACACCGATGCGAATAATCTCGTAAATCGCAACTGAGGTCTTGCCAGCGGGCGCACCCTTGGTCATGAAATCGATCGTTGCGTATATCTCGAAGAAGGCGTAGGTGAGGTTCGTAACCAACAGGAAAAACGTGATCGGCGACAACGCAGGGAGCACGATCTTGGTGAAACGCTGCCATGTTGACGCTCCGTCGATGAGTGCTGCCTCAACCTGGTCAAGAGAGACGGTTTGGAGACCTGCGAGATAGAAGAGAATGTTGTAGCCGAGGATCTTCCACCCGCTCGCGAGGATGATCGAAGTCTGTGCCAAGACGGCGCTCTCCCTGTAGCTGGGCACATCGATTCCGAGCCAGTCGTGCATCACGTGGGTAAATATGCCTGCGGTTGGATCAAAGATCATGAAGAACAGGACACCCGCAACCGCTGGCGAAATGGCGTATGGCCAGATGAGCGCGGTCCGATAGAGCGTTCCCCCCGAAATCTGACGGAACGCGAGGTAGGCAACCCCGAGGCCACCAAGCATCCCGAAGGCAACCGTACCAACCGAGATGATGACTGTGTTGAGATACACAGGACGGTAGGCAACCTGTCCACCGCCACCCGGCGAGAACATTGCATAGAGGGCGACGAACACCGAAAGCATCGCGACAACCGAGGCAATATCGGCTCCCCTGCGACCCCATGTACCGGGATTCGACCGCTTCATCCAGAACCGTGCACCGTAGATGAGGGCAATCGCGATGAGCGGATACAGAACCAGCTTCAAAGGATCGGTGATGAGCAGTTCTGTGAAGTTGCCGAAACAGACCTCCTTCGAGCGGGGAGCGCCGAGACGGGTGAGTTTCGATGAAAGTGTGAACGTTTGAACTGCGGGCGTGTAGAGAAAGACGATGAGGATTATCAGGGTCGGCGAGAGCAGCACCCACGGCACCCACCAGCCCATCCGGAACCCACCCGTGCGGATCTCCCCCGCCATTGCGGCACCTTGATCTGAGGTGCCGTCGGTTCGGTCGAAGAAGGACTGCAATGCGATGAGCGCCACCCAGCCGCCACCGAACATGAGGCCATAGGTGAGGAGGTGATCAACCCCGGATGTCTCTGTGGCGAAACCGCACTGCCCCATTACCAGAGGGGTGACAGCAGCACCAGCGACCGCAACGGCCGAACCGATACCGAGCCTTTGGGTCGTGACCCGATCGGAATTCAACCGCACATAGAGAGGACCCAGAAGCGCGGAGACAATGAGGCCGAAAATCAGCATGAGGGCAACGATCGCATGAGTAGCTCAGTCATGGGCAGTTTGGGAGGTGGAGCAGACGCCCCACCTCCCAAACAGTGTGTCATTCGAGTCAGCCTCCGAAGAGTGATTCGTACTCAGCCAATGACTTGTTTGCTTCCTCGTTGGCCTGTGCCATGCGAGTTGCCACATCAAGATCGTTCACGAGGATGTCCTCGATCGCGAGCGTGATGACGTCGCGGATTCCGACAAAGTTACCCAGCAGAGCACCGAGGCTTGCTGGCGTGTTCTTCGCAGCTGCGAGCTGGTCAGAAGCAACCTTGCTGTTCGGGCTCTCCTCGTACCATCCTTCGCCTTCGAGATACGTGATGGAGTCCTTGGTGATCGCCTCGTAGCCGGTCAGCTGATGCCACTGTGCAGCATTCTCAGCGTTCGAGAAGAAGTTCATGAACGCAAGCGCTCCGTCTTCCGTCGTCTGATCCATACCGTCGAGCATCCAGATCGTCGCTCCACCGATGAGGTTGCCGACGTAGTCGACAGCTTCATTGCGTGGCTGGAACGAGGCCTGCACAGCAAAGCCTGCGCCTGCTGCTTCTTCATCGAAGAAGGTCGTGTCTGAGCTCGAGTACACAAGCATCGCTACGTCCTGAGCGATGAATGCGTTGGACGTGCCACCCCAGTCACGCTGTACACCGGTGTAGGTGTAGTGCCCAGCGTCGGACAGATCCTTCCACCAGCTCACGTAGTCGATGACACCATCGGACTCAAGGAAGACCTCGGTTGCACGACCGGTGCGACCGTTGTCGTTATTGGCAAGCAGCTCTCCCTGCTGTCCAAGGCTCTGCTCCACGAACCACGAGTGGTTCGGCCACGTGATACAACCCGATGGGCCATCAGGCAACGCCGCAATGGCTTCGCAGGCCGTTGTCACCTCAGCCCAGGTTGCCGGTGGCTCAGTGATGCCCGCGGCGTTGAGAATGTCCATGTTGTTGAACATCACCGTTGTCGATGTGTTCCACGGCATGGAATAGAACGAACCGTCAACTGTGTAGTAGTTGCGTGCCGCATCGATGACATCGTCCAGAACGACCGGCTCGCCGAGAACCTCTGTGCGTCCACCGATTGCATCTGTGACCGATTTGAAGATCGGCGCACCGCTCGAATCGACCGCATCAAGGGCTTGCCTGGTGGCAGCCTCGAAGAAGTGAATCAGGGCAGGTGGCTCTCCACTGTCCACAGCCAACACGGCTGCATCGAACACGTCGTTGTACGACGCAAACGACGTTACCTGGACGTTGTACTCGGGATGAGCGGCATTGAAGGCGTCGGCCTTCTCCTGGCTGTACTCAAACCGGTAGTCGGAGAATCCGACCCAGAAATCAATCGTGGTGACCTCGCCGCTATCTCCACCGTCCGTTCCACCGTCAGCTGTCGTGGTGGTGTCGGCGTCACCATCACTCGAACATGCTGCCGCGATCATCGCGATAACGGCAACCAGTGCCAGTACTCGATACTTCATGTATTTCCTCTCTTCTGTCCAGCCAGAAAGGCCAGACACTCGGGGCGGGAGATTCCCATCCCGGTACCACCTTCACATTACCAATCCCTTGGACCCTTGCGGCTAGGAAGTCGTACTCACCGCGGATTGAGGAGCTCGCGGATCCAATCGACCACGACCACTGAATCCGCGGGTCGGTCGAGGGATGTGATCGCTTCGTCTGCAGCCTGACCGCGTGTATTCCGATAGCTGTCGTAGATGGCCTCGGCGAACGGCGCCGTGAACTCGGGATGACCCTGGATCCCAACATGGTTTGGAGTGAACTCAACGAGGAAGTTCTCGCAGTGAGGGCTTGAGCCCAGACGGACTGCACCCTCCGGTAGCGCAATCACCTGGTCCTGGTGACTCATGATCAAGGAGATGGTCTCGGCCTTCTCAACCATCCACGGCCGCTGTTGATTGACGCTCATTGTTTGAACACCGCCTCCCCATCCACCATCGAACTCCTCAACGGTGCCCCCCAGGGCCTCAGCCATTGCCTGCAAGCCGAAGCAGATCCCGAACATCGGGACATCCTCTGCAACGACTGCTCGAATGAATGCCTTGAGATCGCTGATCCACTGGTCGCCCTGATACACGGCCGAACGGGAGCCCGAGATGATGTATGCGTCGCATTCATCGGCGGTTGTGGGCAACTGTTGCCGATACGCGTCATAGGGAACGAGCGTCACATCGCGTTCCTCGAACATCCCAGAGAACATGTCGATGTACTCGCCAGCGACCGGACGAAACTCGTCAGGCATGAAGTCGCTGAGCAGGAGTCCGATGCGCATGTCAGTTGTTCCCAATGAACACGGTCTTGTACTCGCTGTAGTGGTCGAGGGCGGCCATTCCTTGTTCGCGTCCGACTCCACTTCGTTTCATGCCCCCGAACGGCGCCTCGATGTGAACGCTTGAGCTCGTGTTGATGGAGATCATCCCGGTCTCGAAGTTTCGAGCCACACGGAGGGCGCGCCCGACGTCACGGGTCCAGATTGATCCGGACAGCCCATAGTTCGAGTCGTTTGCGATCGAGACTCCCTCGTCCTCATCATCGAAAGCCATGATCGCAACCACGGGTCCGAACACTTCCTCTTGCATGATCGACATATCGGTGGCCACGTTCACATAAACCGACGGTGTCAGGAAATTGCCGCGTGCGAGATCGCCCGAGAGTCGCTCTCCACCACATACCCGCTCGGCGCCAGCGTCTTGTGCACGTTGCATGTGATCCTCGACGGAAGCCCTATGGGACGCCGTGATCAGCGGACCGATATCCGTTGCCGAATCGAGAGGGTCACCGACGACGAGATTCCTGGTGCGATCAACATATCGAGCCACGAAATCGTCGAACACTGACCGCTGGACAAGGATTCGGCTGCGTGCGCAACAATCCTGCCCCGCATTGTCGTACACCGCCCAAATCGACGACTCGACTGCGTCGGCGATATCGGCGTCATCGAATACGAGGGAGGCAGACTTCCCGCCAAGCTCGAGCGACACACGCTTGATGTCATCGGCGGCATCTCGCATCACGCCGGCTCCGACGTCAGTCGATCCTGTGAAGGAGATCTTGCGTACGCCGGGGTGCGTCACGATCGCTGAACCGACCGTCGAACCCGGTCCGGGCACCACATTGAACACACCGCCGGGGAGTCCAGCCTTGAGGGCAATGTCGGCAAGCATGAGCGCGGTGATGGGAGTCACACCTGCAGGTTTGGCAACGACCGTGTTCCCCATTGCCAGAGCGGGAGCGACCTTCCACGACATGATCAGCAGAGGGAAGTTCCATGGCACGATGAGACCGACCACCCCGAGCGGCTCTCTGAAGGTCATAAGAGTTCCGTCGGCCCTACCGGGAATCGTTTGGCCGTGCACCTTGTCAACGGCACCTGCGTAATACCGGAACGTGGTAGCCGCTGCGTCAACCTCGCCAAGGGCAGCATCGATCGGCTTACCGGCATTCGCGGACTCTGCGGCAGCGAGAGCATCCCTGTTCGCCGAGATTCCCTCAGAGATTCGGCGCAGGATCTCTCCGCGCTCGATCGGTCGCATCGTGTGCCAGGCGCCGGATGTGAATGCTCCCCGCGCAGCTGCTACAGCTAGGTCAACATCCCCGCGGTCTCCGAGACCAACGGATGCCACCACCGAGCCATCTGCAGGGTTGTAGACGTTCGCAGCATCGCCACTTCCCGCCGAAACTCGATCTCCATCAATGAACAACCCGTGATGGTTGACCGTCATCCCATCACTCCGGCGTCACATAGGCAGCGGTGATGCCACCATCGACAAGGAATTCGCTACCCGTGATGTAGGACGAGTCATCGGAAGCGAGGAACAGAGCGGACTTGGCCATCTCCTCGGCAAGCCCGAAACGACCCATCGGGACGTGCACGAGCCTGCGTTGCTTCTTCTCGTCTGTGTCGAGGAACTTCATCAGCAACTCTGTGCGCAGTGGTCCAGGGCAGAGCGCGTTCACCCTGACATCCTCCCTTGCATGCACCACGGACAACTCGCGTGTCATGGCGAGCACGGCACCTTTGGAGGCGGTGTAGGCCACCTGTGGCGTTGCAGCTCCGAGATGAGCCACAAAAGACGCTGTGTTTATGACTGACCCTCCACCAGACCGTTTGATCGCCGGAATCCCGAACTTGCATCCAAGGAAGACACCCTTGGCATTGATGTCCATGGTGAGATCCCAAACGGCTTCGGATGTCGATTCGGCGTCACCATCATCCTGATGCATGATGCCCGCGTTGTTGAACATCACGTGGAGACCGCCGTATGCATCCTCCGCGGCGCTCACCATTGCTTCTGAGTCAGTTGCAGACGAAACGTCTGCGCGCACAGCAAACGCCTCGCCGCCTGCATCGGTAATCGCCTCCGAGGTCGCTGTTGCCGATAGCTCGTCAATGTCGACGCAAACGACCTTGGCGCCCTCTTGTGCGAACAGCAGCGCTGACTCGCGCCCGATTCCGCTCCCCGCACCCGTTATCAATGCAACTCTGTTGTCCAACCGGCTCATGTGCTTCTCCGTGTTCTATGCAAAGGACCGCTCTAGATGCGGTCGAAGTATCTGGCACGCTCCCAGTCCGTGACGGCTTGGTCGTATGCAGCCGCCTCAACCGAATAGAACCGTGCGTAATGATCTTTGACATCGTCGGTCAGCGCCCTTCCGACGAACTCGCTGGACGCGAAGGATCCGAGCGCTGACGAGAGCGTCTCTGGTACCGAGGCGAGGCCTGTTGCAGCGTATACGTCCCCCTCGAACATCTCAGGAAGCTCAGTTCCCTTCTCGATACCATCGATTCCCGAGGCAAGAGCCGCCGCATAGGCGAGGTACGGATTGACGTCTCCACCGGGGATGCGGCACTCGATGCGAAGACTTGGACCGCTCCCGACCACGCGGTACCCGGCCGTCCGGTTGTCATGACTCCACGCGATATTGGTAGGCGCCCACGATGCCCCCTGAAACCTCTTGTACGAGTTGACCGTCGGTGCATAGAACGGCATGAACGCTTCGGTGTGGCTCATCCACCCACCGAGGAACGATGTGAACGTATCCGAGCACCTGATCGGACCGATCTCGGTCTCGCCAATGAACGCATTCTCGTCGTCCTCCCACAAGCTGAGATGGATGTGGCAACTCGATCCGGCCTGGTCCGTCTCCGGTTTCGCCATGAACGTAACGCTGATTCCGAGCTGGTCAGCCGTGTCCTTCATCAGCAGCTTCATGATCGTGTGGCGGTCGGCCATCTCAAGCAATTCGCAGTAGCGGATATTCATTTCGTGCTGACCGCGGCCGGTCTCGCCCTTGGAACTCTCCACTGGAATGCCTGAGGCAGTCAAGTGTCGGCGGACAGATCCGTTGTAGAACTCCTCACGCCCGCCCTGCATGATGTGATAGTCCTCGCTGTACCAGCCGATGGGAGTGAGGTTGGTGAAGCCGTTCTCCGCAGCTTCCCGATAGGACTCCTCGTAGATGTAATACTCGAGCTCCGATGCAGCTTTCGCCGTGAATCCGATCGCGTCGAGGCGTTCAATCTGTCTGCGCAGGATCGTCCTCGGCGCGACGGGGACAAGTTCGTGTGTACCTCCATCAACGAGATCACACAACACGATCGCCGTCGCCGGAAGCCAGTCGGCGACCCGCAACGTCGCCATGTCGGGAACCATGTGGAAGTCGCCGTAGCCAAGTTCCCAATTCGCGTATTCAAACCCGGCTACGGGCTCCATCTCCATATCGACGGTCAACAAATAGTCGCAACCGTGCGTGCCAACCTCAGCAACATCGTTGACGAAGAAGACGGCATCGAACCGCTTCCCGTGTACCCGGCCGTAGTGGTCGGTGAACGCCACGATGACCGTGTCGACATCACCGGACGAGGCGAGGCCCTCGAGCATCGGGAGATCCAACATCCCACGTTCCATCGCCACGCCATTCTGTCGCCGTGATCGAAAGCGTAGCGACGCCTCGGGTGGCTGATGTCCCGATGGCATGCCATCTGGCCTGTGATTCCTCTGGTCATTTGGCCGTTGATAGCCCATGATGGGGGTGGGCGACCAGAGGAGGTCTCATGCACAAGCACATCTCCATCGAGATCGGAATCGACGAGGACGACACCACAACGCTCGTCCACGCAGTACTCGACCTGAGAGGTGATCACTTCGATGCCACGGGGAGGGCCAAACGCAACACCGCCGACCCAAGCATCCCCTTGATCGGGGAGGAGCTCGCGCTGGCTCGGGCGCTTGGTTCACTCGAGAACCAGATCATCGACGCTGCCTACGAGAAGATCGACGGCATGGAAACCGTCGGAATTTAGAGGTGGATGCCAACGAAGAAGGGGCGCCCGAGGGCGCCCCTTCTTCGTTGAGTTGATGAGCTCCTAGAAGCCCATGCCTCCGTCGTGCTCGTGACCGCCACCCGGCATTGCTGGAGCTTCCTCAGGAATCTCAGCAACAAGTGCCTCAGTTGTAACGATCAGCGCAGCGATTGAAGCTGCATTCTGGAGTGTCGAACGGGTCACCTTGGCAGGATCGATGATGCCTGCCGCAATGAGATCTTCGTACTCGCCGGTGGCGGCGTTGAAGCCCTCGTTGCCTTCGTGCTCGTTCTTCACCTTGTCGACGACAACGCCACCTTCGTAGCCAGCGTTGACGGCGATCTGACGGATCGGGGCGTCGAGTGCCCGGCGGACGATCTGACGACCGGCCTTCCAGTCGTCGCTCTTGCCGCGAAGCTTGTCAACAGCACCTTGGCTGCGGAGCAGCGCAACACCGCCACCGGGGACGATGCCCTCTTCGACTGCCGCACGAGTTGCCTGGATGGCGTCCTCGATACGGTGCTTCTTCTCCTTGAGCTCCACCTCGGTAGCAGCGCCGACCTTGATGACGGCAACGCCACCACTGAGCTTCGCGAGACGCTCTTGGAGCTTCTCCTTGTCCCAGTCGGAGTCCGAGTTCTCGATCTCCTGGCGGATCTGCTTCACGCGTGCTTCGACGTCTGAGCGCGATCCGGCACCTTCGACGATCGTCGTGTCGTCCTTGGTGATGACCACCTTGCGGGCGGTTCCAAGCATCTCGATGGCTACACCGTCGAGCTTGAGACCAACCTCCTCAGAGATCACCGTTGCACCCGTGAGGATGGCAATGTCCTGGAGCTGCGCCTTTCGACGCTCGCCGAACCCTGGAGCCTTGACGGCAACCGAGTTGAACGTGCCACGGATCTTGTTCACGACAAGGGTTGCGAGGGCTTCGCCCTCGAGGTCCTCGGCGATGATCAGGACCGACTTACCGGTCTGCATGACCTTCTCGAGCACAGGCACGAGGTCCTGGACTGAACCGATCTTCGAGTTGGCGATCAGGACGTACGGGTCTTCAAGAACCGCTTCCTGGCGATCGGCATCCGTGATGAAGTACGGCGAGATGTAGCCCTTGTCGAACTGCATACCCTCGGTGAACTCGAGGTCCACTCCGAAGGTCTGGCTGTCCTCTACGGTGATGACGCCCTCGTTGCCGACCTTGTGCATCGCGTCTGCGATGTGGCCGCCGATGTCGCTGTCTGCAGCTGAGTTGGCCGCGACATACGCGATCGAGTCACGATCATCAGAGCCAACCTCGGTGGAGAGGTCTGCGATTGCATCGACGACGACCCCAACGGCCTCTTCGATACCTCGACGCATCTCCATCGGGTTCGCACCGGCGGTGACAAGACGGAGTCCGTCCCTCACCATTGCCTGCGCGAGCACCGTGGCGGTGGTCGTACCGTCACCAGCGACGTCGTTCGTCTTGTTCGCAACTTCCTTGGCGAGCTGCGCACCCATGTTCTCAAAGGCGTCTTCGAGCTCGACCTCTTTTGCGATCGTCACACCGTCGTTCGTAATCGTGGGGGCTCCCCACTTCTTCTCGAGGACAACGTTGCGACCCTTGGGGCCGAGCGTCACCTTGACGGTGTCTGCGAGCTTGTCTACGCCCGCCAGGAGGCCACGACGGGCCTCATCATTGAAATGAATTTCCTTGGCTGCCATGTAGGTATCCCCTTCTAGCCCAAGATGGCGAGCACGTCACGGCTGGTGAGGATCAAGTAATCCTCGCCGTTGTGCTTCACCTCGGTGCCGCCGTACTTCGAATAGAAGACGACGTCCCCAACGTTTACGTCGACGGGAACACGTTCCCCGTCCCTGTACTCACCGGGTCCAACCGCGAGAACTTCGCCCAACTGGGGCTTCTCCTTGGCTGTGTCCGGAATCACGAGGCCACTTGCAGTGCGGCTCTCTTCTTCGTCTTGGGGCTTGACCACAATGCGGTCGCCCAAAGGCTTTAGATCCATCCGACTCTCCTTGTTATCGAGTTAGCAGTCGGTGCTTACGAGTGCCAAGCGTAACGACATTCTTGCACTCTCGTGACGCGACTGCCAGCGGAGGGAAACCTCCCTATCTGCCCGCCGACGGCGTCGCCGTTGCGTCCTCTCCCATCAAGAGAGAGACCTAGGAGGAAAGGACTTGCGCAAGGGCCTGGCCGTCAATGATGCCGACGACGGTCCCATCCTCAACGACCACCGCCCGACCACTCACGCCGGCCGGCCGAAGGAGCAGCGACTCGAGCGGAGCATCGGCCTCGACGACATCGTCTGGACCGATGCTCAACATCAATGAACGAGCACGAGTCGAAGGCCAGCGGCTTGGTGCCACCGAGTCGATCTCGTCTTGCCCGATCACTCCCACGACCCTGCCTTCCATCTCAACGGGTTGGGCCCGCAGTCGTGGCCCGATCGCGTAGAGGGCGAGAACGTCGGAGATTGTCGAATTCCCGTCGACCGCATCGATCGTGCGGCGCATCACATCTGCGACCGACAGACCATCGAACGCTGCACTGAGTTCTTCACGTCGTCCAGCAGTGACCGCGCTCGACATGAGGAACCAACCGCCGACCATCCAGAAGATCCCGTCCGGATTTCCGGTCGCAAGCCGGTACACGCCAATGACCATCGATGCCACGCCGAGCAGCCGTCCGATGATGACGACGATCCTCGTTGCCTTCACCCGGTCTCGGCCCCCCATGGAGAACACGCCACGGACGATCCTTGCTCCGTCCAAGGGAAACCCCGGAAGAAGATTGGCAACACCGAGGGCGAGATTCGCGAGTCCGAGCGCCCACAACGTTTCACCGACGAGCATGTCAGTGCCAACGAGATGGGAGCCGGCCATGAACATGCCTCCGAGGAGCAGCGACGCCAGTGGTCCGGCTCCGGCGACAAGGAACTCAGTGGTAGGTGACGGCACTCCGTCAATCACGGAGTATCCACCGAACATGTACAAACGGATCGAGCGGACCGAGAGGCCCCTCCAGATCGCCACAAGCACATGGCTCGCCTCGTGAATGAATACGCAGAGTACGATCGCCACCCCCGCGATCGATGCGCTCAGACCGGAAACCTCCGCCGAGGCGTCAGGAAACAGTTGGTTGAGGTTCACGAAGACGGCGCCACCGAAGAGCAGCGCGAGCAGGAAGGCTGAAAGGTCAGCCACAACATCGACCCCGACGAAACGTCCGAGTCGAATGGCGCCGTTCATCCGTCGAGCCTCAGACCCGGCGTCACGTCCTCGGCGAGATCGTCAGCAGGGATTCCGTCCTCGATCTTGGCTGCTGCAACACTTGCGATCATCGCGCCGTTGTCCGTGCACAGTGCCGGTTCCGGGATGAAGAGCCCGACTCCCCTTCGATCGGCCTCTTCGGCAAGCCGCTCGCGAAGGCGCCGGTTCGCCAGCACGCCCCCTCCACCGCCGATGACCTCGACACCCGTCGCCTCAACCGCGTTGAATGTCTTGTCAACCAGCACGTCGACGATCGCCTCTTGGATCGAAGCGGCCACATCCGGCCGGGACGGTAACTCCCCGGCATCACGAGCCTTCTCGAGATACGTCACAACAGACGTCTTGAGACCGGAGAATGAGAAGTCGTAGGGGCGATCCCTCAAGGCTCTCGGGAAGCGAACAGCGTCTGGGTCTCCACCTTCGGACTCCATGTCAATCGCGGGACCGCCGGGATACCCAAGCCCCATGAAGCGGGCAAGCTTGTCGAACGCCTCTCCGGCTGCATCATCAATCGTGCTACCAAGAATCTCGTATTCGCCCCACGCCTTGACATGCACGATCTGGCTGTGGCCACCGCTTGCAAGGATGACGACAGCGGGCGGTTCGAAGTCGCCGAACGACAGCCGCGGAGCGAAGAGATGACCTTCCATGTGGTCAATGCCGTACAGAGGTTTCCCAAGCGCATACGCGAAGGACTTTGCGAACGAGTATCCGACCATCAGCGGACCAATAAGTCCTGGTCCCTGGGTCACCGCAATGGCATCTATGTCATCTGGATGGATTCCAGCCTGTGTGATTGCCTGGTGTGTCAGTGGCCTGATCGCTTCAACATGTGCCCTGGCGGCGACCTCGGGGACAACGCCACCGAAGCGCGCATGCACGTCGACCTGGCTCGCCAGCACAGAGCTTCGAACCTCATACCCCTCAATGACCGCGACGCCTGTCTCGTCGCAGCTGGTCTCGAATCCGAGGACGAGCGGATCGCTCACAGCTCGCCCCCCTCGGTTGTAGACCTGATTGACGCCAACCTCTCCGCGTACTCGGATGCGTCAATATCCGTGGCCCACATGACGAGAGCATCCTCGCCTTTGTAGTAGTTCTTCCTCTTCCCGACCGGGGCAAAGCCGAACAGCTCATATAGGCCCTGGGCTGATGAATTCGAGAGCCTCACCTCGAGAGTCAGATGCCGTGCGCCCACACCGAGCGCCTCGTCGACGAGTGCAAGCATCAACCGCTTCCCAAGCTGACGCCCACGAGCCTCAGGCGCTACGGCGAGTGTGGTGATGTGGGCGTCGTGATCGACGGCGAGCAAGCCGCCGTAGCCGACAATCCGAGCATCGCCGTTCGACACAACCACATATCGTCTGTTCTCCATTGCGAGTTCGTCGAAGAACACTCGCGGTGGCCATGGCTGGTCGTAGACCTCGGCCTCGAGAGCAGCAACTGAAGGGATGTCGCTGCGTGTCATCTCACGAATCGTTGCGGTCATTCGGGCCACGCACCTTCAGAACGGAACGCCTGCCAGTTGATCTGCACGTCAGGCTCTCGCATATAGACCGGGCGCACGTCATCGGCGTCGGTCGTCTTGCCGTGCCTCGTCTTCATCGCAGCGATCTCGAGGATCGTCTCTGCAGACGGGTATCTCGGACGCCCCCGCTTAACGCGGTGAAGACCCGTCCACGTTGATTCCGGTACCGACTGCCAATCACCGACGACCAGAGTGTCGCCGACTTCAGCCTCGAGCATCCCCTTGAATTCCTCCGGTCGTACCACTTCGGGATCACCGTCAGGTGCAACTCCACCCGGCAGCGGCGTGAAGGGGGCCACAGCGATCTGGCCCCTGCGCATGTCTACGACCGACCAGATACGCCTTCGACCGGTGGCAGCCCTCAACGCGATCGTGGTGAGCGAAGAGACAGTGACCATCGGCGCACCAATCGCCGCAGCGAATGCCTGTGCCGTCGATAGCCCCGACCGCAGCCCCGTGTAGGGGCCCGGCCCGACATCGACGGCGACGATGTCGATGTCCCGCGCCACCCACTCGGCCTGTTCAAGACAGAAATCGATTGCTGGGATCAAGAACCTGACATGGCCTCGTCTGTCAACATTGACGGACAGCCCACGAAGCTCGTCGTCTTCACCGATGGCGACGGATGATGCAGGGGTCGCTGTGTCAATCGCGAGAATCTTCATAGGAGCACCTCGAGATCTCGCTCCGACCACGCACCGTGAGGCTGGAAGCTGATCGACCTGTCGTCTCCATCTATCTCGAAATGGATCACCAGATGGTCTGGAGGGAGGCTGTCAGCAATGGCGTCCCCCCACTCGATGAACACGACACCGTCCCTGCCCTCATCTGCCAGCTCGAGGTCTTCGAACTCGCCGACTGACCCAAGCCGGTACACATCGGCGTGCACCATGGGGAGGAATCCGTCCGTGTAGATCTTCTCGATCAGGAATGTTGGGCTCGTGATCTGCGTGCTGATGCCGAGTCCGCTTGCGACGCCAGACACGAACAGGGTCTTGCCCGCTCCGAGACGTCCTGAGAGTGCAACTACGTCACTCGCTGTCAGTAGGGCGGCAAACCTGCGACCAAGCAGCAGGGTTTCGTCTGGGGATGAGGTGCGGACGTCAATGTTCATCGATGTACTCGAGATTACCGTCGATGATGCTGCGGACGATGGCAAGGTCCTCCCGTATGTTGTTCGTGACCCCTTCACCACCTCGAAGCGCAGCGGCCGGGTGGAACGTCGGCACGAGGAATCTCCCCCACCACTCGTACGCCCTGCCCCGCATCCGGGTGATACCGGTTGTGGTCTTGAGGAGCAGCTTCGTTGAGAAGTTACCCAATGTGATCACGACCGTCGGGTCGATCAACTCGATCTGCCGCTTCAGGTACCCCTTGCAAGAATCGATCTCATCTGGTCGTGGATCCCGGTTTCCCGGTGGTCGACACTTGACAACATTGGCGATGTACACGTCGCTGCGCTCGAGGTCGATCTCTCCAAGCAGCCTGTCGAGCAACTGGCCGGACCGACCCACGAACGGGATTCCCTGCTCGTCTTCATTCTTGCCAGGACCCTCACCGACGATCAACACATCTGCATTGGGAGATCCCGCCCCGAACACGACGTTGGTCCTGCCTTCTGCGAGCGTGCACTCTGTACAGCCGCTGGCGATCGACGCCAGGACATCAAGCGTCTCAACCGATGCCCTGTCTGTGGTCATGACGCGCCCGCGTGCTCAATTGCCGCCACGATCGACGCTGCAACGGTGTCGAACGCTGCTTCGGCGAGACCGTCGAGGCTTGCGTGATGCGTTCCGCTCGACACGACGAAGGCGGTGTCGCCGTCGTAGCGGGTGTGCGCTGGCCTGATCGTTGCGCCAAGGGCATCGTGCGCCCGGATGGCGAGTCTTCGCATCTCGCTTCGCTCGACGACCGCATCTGTGGCCAAGGCAACCAGCGTCGTGTTCTGACCGAATCCGAGGTTCTGCCGCACAAGTTCGTCTGTCTCATCAGATCCGGTAAGGCGCTCACCGTCGAGGGCGTATATGTCGCCCACCGCGTTCAACGCGACAAGTGCGCCGACGGTGGCGTCACCCACACGGATCGACGAAGAGCCGATTCCAGAGCGCGTTGCGTGCTCGATGCCAGCGAGTTTCCCAACGGTCGCTCCCGTTCCAGCACCGATCGATCCCATCAGTGCCGGGCCATCTGTCCGCGCGATGTACGCTGCGCGCCCATCATCAGGCGTTGGACGGATGTCCGGTCGTCCGACCATCAGGTCGTACAGGATCACCGTCGGCACGATTGGCACCGGACCCATTGGCGTGGGTGCACCAATACCGGCCGCTTCGAGTTCGTCAACTACGCCCTGGGCGGCGGCAAGTCCGAATGCACTTCCACCGGAGAAGACGAGAGCGTTCACGGTCACGGGCTTGATGGCATCGCCAAAAATCGCGAGTTCGCGTGTTCCCGGTGCGCCTCCTCGCACATCGACGACGCCAACGTTCGGCTCTGGGAAGGTCATGACTGTCACACCGGTCATCGCTTCCGAGTCGGTGTAATGCCCGACCGAAACGCCAGCGACATCGGTAATCGTGTGATCACCCATGGGTGGACGCGTTCGTGTAGCGGCGTGGTAGGCGCGACCCGAAATCGCAACAGATCTCCCATGTGATGGTGTCGAGGAGGTCTGCCCACTCCTCTGGGGGGATCGATTCGTCTCCCTGGCTTCCCATGAGGACAACTTCGTCGCCAACGGACACGTCGTCCTTTCCGACGTCGACGACGGCCATGTCCATCGTGACGGTTCCGGCGTATGGGTAGCGCTTGCCATTGATGAGGACCGATGCCGACTCGGACAATCTTCGATGCACACCGTCTGCGTAGCCGATCGGAATCGTCACAACCCGACTCGGTGTGTCGAGCTGGCGGCGTCGTCCGTACGATGGCCTGGCTCCGACAGGCAGGTCGCGGACGTATGCCACGTGACTGACAACCCGCATCGCTGGCTTCAGGTCAATGGACGCTCCACTTTCTGAGCGTGGCCGAATGCCGTAGATGCCGAGGCCGACACGACACAGGTCGTGGCGGGTCTCTGGCAGGTCGAACGCTGCAGCGGTGTTGGCTGCGTGCAGAATCTTCGGTTTGATGCCTTCCCGCTCAAGCGCTGCAGCGAAGTTCACGAGGGCGTTGTTCTGCCTGGTCGTGTACTCGTGATCCTCATCAGCAACAGGGAAGTGAGTGAACACACCTTGGAGCACGAGACGACTGTCGCTGTCGATCATGCGCGCAATCTCGAAGGCCTCAACCGGAGGTGCACCAACTCGATGCATACCCGTGTCCAGCTTCAAATGAACCGGGTACGGAAGCGTTGAGGCATTCTTGGCAACCGAGGCCAACTCCTCCACAAACCCGGTGCGATAGGCAGTGGGAGTGAGGCCATGCGTGACGATCGGCAACACCTCACCGATGGATGGCTCTGACAGCACGAGGATCGGAACGTCGATGTCGGCTTCCCTGAGGCGCACACCCTCTTCAACCAGAGCAACTGCGAGCCATCCTGCTCCGCCGCGAATGGCAGCCTCAGCAACGGGGATATCCCCATGCCCATATCCGTCGGCTTTGACAACGGCACACAAATCTGCGTCACCGATCTCAGACTTGATGTGACGCACGTTGTGCTCGATTGCGTCGAGATCAATCTCGATCCACGATGGGCGCATGCTGCTCCAGCTCGTTTGTTGGAATGACGGTAGTCAGCCCGCACGGTGTGCGGTGACTGTCGCTGACACCTGATCGATGAGAGTCTGAGGCGTGACAGCGTGGCGGATAGCGACACTCGACCCAGCAATACCGTGGAGATAGGCAGCCGAGGCCGCTGCGTCATCTGCTTCCGCGCCGCCGGCGATGAACGCGGCGATCATGCCTGCGAGCACATCGCCTGTGCCTATGGTCGCGAGCTCGCTCCCTCCTGTGTCGATCACCACCGTGCGTTCCGCCACAACCAGCGTCGGATTCCCCTTGAGTAACACCGTTGTACCTGTCTCGTCGGCAAGCCATCGAGCAGAAATCGGATCGGGATCAGCGCCAGCGAGTCGCTTGAACTCGCCAGCGTGGGGTGTCAGAACCGTTGGCGCCGAACGTCGCTGCAGAACTTCGAGACGCGAAATGGCGTTCAACGCACCGGCGTCGACCACGACAGCACCTCCGAATCCGTCCAGGATGTGTTCGACGAATTCCGTCGCCACAGGCTCAAGACCCGGCCCCATGACGAGGGCATCAAATCGCCCGAGAAGCGAAAGAACCTCCGACGCATGGTTCTTCCACGATGTCGTCTCTGATGCCTGCATTTGGGGGATGTCTGGCGCGGCGGACGCATACTCGTGCGAGGTTGCGGCTGTTGTGAACAACACAGACGCACCGGCACCTGCCGCGATCGCTGCCCGAGCGGAGAAGAGTGCTGCGCCTGTCAGCCCTGGCACTCCGCCGATGGTTGCGACAGCACCCGCCGACCACTTGTGCGCCAAGCGAGGCCTCGACGGAATGCTGACATCGGATTCTGACATGCGATACATCGCTGGATCGCCGCCTTCAAGACCGATGTCGTAAAGATCGACGGTGCCGCATAGGTCAGGGCCGTTGCCGAGAAAATGTCCGGTCTTGTACCGGTGGAAGGTCGCGGTGCGCTGAGCGGTGAACACCGCGCCCTGTGCCAATCCGGTGTCACCATCGATTCCGGAGGGTACGTCTACGGCGAGCACGGGGCTGGCAGCGAGTGTCCACGCCGCCACTTCATCGGGAAGATCGCGTCGAAAGCCGGTACCAACGAAGGCATCGATCACGAGATCACACGGTTCCGGTGGCTCGATATCGACAACTCGGACACCAACGCCCACGGCCGAGCTCATGGCTCGGTGAGCTGGTGTTCCTTCATCAGGAACACCGAGGTGGTGCACGGTGACGGTCGCTCCTCTTCTCGACAGGTAGCGGGCCGCGACATAGCCGTCGCCTCCGTTGTTTCCGCGGCCTGCGATCACGGCAACACGGCTCCCGTACCCGACTCCGATCGTTGCGGCGGAAAGAGCTACGCCGTAACCCGCTGCGTCCATCAGACGATCGATGTCAGCGGTCGTCTCGGCGTCGATTCGTCGCATCTCTTCGACGCTGACGATGGGATCCATCAGGTGTGCTCCTTCTGGGAGACAACGAAGACCATGGCATCGTTGCGGGTGTGAGTGATGGTGATCTTGATGTCCACGACATCGAGCATGTCCGCACGCTCCCTGGCCTTTCCGAAGAGATTGACACGCGGCGGGCCACCGCCAGTGATCTCGACATGGGTCCAAGGGATCCGTCTCCAACCCGTGAAGAGGCTCTTCATGACGGCCTCCTTACCGGCGAACCTGGCGGCGAGGCGTTCGGATGGGTCAGTGAAACGATGGGCGTACTCCCATTCGTGGTCGGTGAAGCAGCGTCTGCGGAAGCCCTCCGGATCCTTCTTCAGGAGCCGACGAACTCTCGCGACGTCAGCAAGATCGATGCCGAGACCCACGATTTCCATGGCGCCAGAGTACAGACGTCAGCGGTCGGAGGAGAAAGGGCCAGCGTTCGCTGCCGCTTTGGCGAGCAGATCGGAGTCTCTGCCTGTTGCAGTCCACCGAAGTGGCGTGGTGCCCGAGAGCACAGGATTCGGGCGCGCGAGCCAGTCAGCGACCGTCAGATCGTCGAAGTGCGCCCTCAACTGCTGGACAACCAGTGCAAGACCCGTCCTCACCCCTGACCTGTCGAACTGGAACTCGAAGTACACCTCTTCGAGCCAGACGCCTCCGATTCTCAGGAGGTCAGGTCGAAGCACGACCTCATGAGGCGGGATGCCGGCCCTGCGAGCCGCCTGCTCCCTCGTGAGGAAGTGCCCGACCAGGATCCGTTCAGCCATCAATTACCTAGGACGCGCGCGCGGATGAGACACGCCACGGACGATGCGATCTCATGATGCGTTGCTCTGCCGACATTGAACACTGCGTCGTATGCGGCTGTGTCATCGATGTCAGCGTCAAAGTGCTGCCTGAGCAAGCGTGCCCGTGCTTCGTCCCGTTTACGAGCTCCGGCGTAGGCCTCCTTTTCGCTGATGGCGCTCGCGGTCATCGCGCGAGCAACTCGAATGTCCTCATCGCCTATGAGCCTGATCGACACACCAAGCGGCATGTCCTTGGTCACATGTGCCCCTGCCCGCCCGACAATGATCGCTTTCCCCATGCTTGCGACGGTTCTCACAACGAGGAACACACGCTTCATAACCATCGACTGGTCGACCGTTGACCGCATCATCTGGTGGAAGAAGTCGTTCGTCTTCGAGCGGTACTCCTCCTCAATAAGGGAGTCGACAGACTTGGCGAAGCGTGTGTCCTGCACAACGATTTCGCAGAGGTTCCTGTCGAAGACCTGCCACCCACCAAACATCTCCGTATCGGGTTGTCGCGAGAACACGTCGAGCATCGAGTCGCCCAAAGCGTGAGCACCAGTACCGGCCTGTCTGGAGATGGTGACGAACGGCCGGACGCGTTCATCAGACGTTGGGGGTTCCGGCATCCGCTGAGCTGCAAAGTATGCCCTCAGGTACCGGTCGACGTCTTCGACACGGCTCATGTGCTTGTGAGACATTGTCTCACAAGCACGCGCTCAGCAGTGAGAATGCTCTGCTTTCGGATGGCTGATCCCGACTACTCGACCGTGACGCTCTTGGCCAGATTCCGGGGCTGATCGATGTCGTGCCCACGCACCAACGCGACGTGATACGCAAGTAATTGCAGCGGCACCACCGCAGCGACCGGAGCAAGGAGATCGTCCATGTCCGGAATTCGCATCACAACGTCTGCGTACTTGTCGATCTCGGTGTCGGTGTCGTAAGCAACGGCAATGATCCTCCCGCCACGAGCCTTGACCTCCTGCACCGCAGAGATCGTCTTGTCGTACACGGCACGCTGCGTCAGGATCACGACCACCGGAACACCGTCTGTGATGAGGGCGAGCGTTCCGTGCTTGAGTTCCCCAGCTGGCATCGCTTCCGAGTGGATGTAGGAAATCTCCTTGAGCTTCAGAGACCCTTCCATTGCGATCGCGTAGTCAAGTCCCCGACCGATGAAGTACACATCATCAGCATCGATGACTGCTTCTGCGGCGGCGACAACATCGGACTCTCGCTTGAGAACCTCCTCGATCGCTGCAGGCATCTGATGGAGACCGTGGCTTACAGCCTGAGCAAGCTCCTCGTCGACCGTCCCTCGTCCAGCGCCGAGGCGAAGAACGAGGAGGTATTGGGCGATCAGCATCGCCATGTATGCCTTCGTTGAGGCGACCGAAATCTCCGGACCAGCACGCGTGTACAGGATGTCGTCTGCGTACCGCGACAGTGTGGATCCGACGACATTGGTGATCGAGAGCATCCGGGATCCGTGATCCGGTGCGATGCGAGCCGCTGCAAGCGTGTCCGCCGTTTCGCCGGATTGCGAGATCGCAATCATCAGCTCCTTGGGGCCAATGATCGGGTCCGCGTATCGCAGCTCATGTGCGTACTCCACGTTGGCAGGGAGCCTGAGCACACGACGGAAGATCTCCTGGCCGATGAGTCCAGCGTGATACGCCGTGCCACAAGCGGTGATCCAGACTCGATCGAGCTCGGCAATGTAGGCATCGTCGAACTGCACGTCCTCGAGCCAGACGCTTCCGTCCTCGTTGAGCCTGCCACCAAGTGTTTCCGTGATGACGTCAGGCTGCTCGTGGATCTCCTTCAGCATGAAGTGTTCGAAGCCGCCCTTCTCGGCCTGCCCCGCGTCCCAGTCGATATGGATGACCTCCCTATCGACCGCCGCACCATCGATCGTCTCGACCGTGGCACCCTCGGCGGTGACGATCACCATCTCGTCATCCTCGATGATCATGAAGTCGCGGGTCCGGTGCAGCACTGCAGGGATGTCTGAGGCAAGGTACGTCTCACCATCGCCGATACCGACGACAAGCGGACTGATCTTGCGGACTGCCACGATCTTCCCTGGCTCACGTTTGGACATGACGACCATCGCATACGCGCCCTCGGACAGCGCAACTGTCTTGCGAACTGCCTCAACCAGGTCGCCGTCGTACTCGCGGGCCACGAGGTGTGCGAGCAGCTCTGTGTCTGTCTCTGACGCGAATTCTGCGCCGTGGCTGGCGAGCTCACCTTTGATGTTCTGGAAGTTCTCGATGATTCCGTTGTGGACCACGACGAACTCGCCAGACGGATCGGTGTGAGGGTGAGCGTTCGCGTCGGTTGGTGCACCGTGGGTCGCCCACCGTGTGTGACCAATCCCGATATTGCCCTTCGGTTGATCGGACTCGAGCAGTGCCTCGAGGTTCGCGATCTTCCCCTCTGCCTTCCGGACGCGGATGTCACCGTTGCTGACAGCAATGCCGGCCGAGTCATATCCGCGGTATTCCAGCCTCTTGAGGCCATCGACCAGAATCGGACCAGCTTCTTGTGGTCCTACGTATCCCATGATCCCGCACACGCGCGATCTCCTTTCGTCTGGTGACAGGAGATGCGGATGATGGGTTTCCCCACTCACTTCGAGGTGGCTTCTGTCTCCGGAATCACTTCCGGGGTTTGTACCAGCTCGTCACGACCGTGAGCGGCCGAGAGGGCATCCGCCGAACAATTCGATAACCCTCTTCCTCGTCGCCTCGCATTGCGAGGACTGGCGCTGTGAAGAGTGCATCTCCGTGTCAGTTCTGTTGTAGGCACAGAGTATTACGGAACTGACGTTACGCACGTATCCGGTCACTGCGAAAGCAGTTGGCCTCCGCGCAACCGATCCACTCGGATCCGGTGACAATCAGCTAGGTAAGTTCAGCCTCGACAACATCGACAATCGAGTCGGCGACGCTTGTGGCTTCCGACTCGGTTGGCGCTTCGACCATCACTCTGATGAACGGCTCGGTGCCAGACGCTCTGACGAGAACGCGGCCTCTGTTGCCAAGCTCGCGCTCGGCGGCGGCCGTCGCTGCGGTGATGGAATTGTTCTCTTGCCAGCCATCTTTCGACTTCACCGTCACATTGGTGAGCACCTGCGGCAGGCCGGTCATCACCGTGCGAAGCTCCCTAAGTTCCTTGCCGGTCGAAGCCATGACCTCCATGAGCCGCAGGGCTGTTCGCAGTCCGTCGCCCGTTGAGCGGTCCTCAAGCAGGATGTGGCCGGACTGTTCCCCTCCGACGACGGCGCTCGACTTTCGCATTGCTTCAACGACGTGCCGGTCGCCCACTGGCGTCACGATCACGTCGATGCCAAGCCGCTCCATGGCTTGGATGAACCCGAGGTTCGACATCACCGTTGCAACAACCGTGTTGTTCTTGAGCTTTCCACGATCGAGCTGCCATTCGGCAAATATGGCCATGATCACGTCGCCATCGACCGTTTCGCCGTCCTCATCGACAGCGATGAGGCGGTCTGCGTCGCCATCGAAGGCCAAGCCAACCTGGCCGTTGGCTGCTCTTGCCACGGCCCCCGGATGCATGGCCCCAACACCATCATTGATGTTCAATCCATCGGGTGTGTCGGCGATCACGGTCACGGTTGCCCCGACTTTGTCGAACAGATATGGAGCCGCTGCAAATGCCGCTCCATTGGCAGTATCTATGACGAATTCAAGGCCCTGCATCGAGTACTTGACCGTGCGAGCAACCTTCTCGGCGTATCTCTCGATCGCGTCCGGCATTGCGGTCTGTATACCGATGTTGGCTCCAACCGCCCTGCGGTAGGGCTGGTCATCGAAGAACCGCTTCTCAATCGCGTGCTCTGCGTCATCGTCGAGCTTGGCGCCATCCCTCGCGAAGAACTTGATGCCGTTGTCCGGTGCAGGATTGTGCGAAGCAGAGATCACGACGCCGTACACGGCCGCCGTATCTCTGGCGAGACGCGACACTGCGCCCGTTGGAATGATGCCTAGGTCGACCGTGTCGATCCCTACGGAATTGAAGCCGGCCATGACAGCAGATGCGAGCATCGGCCCAGACCTTCTTGTGTCGCGGCCGATAACAACGTGGCCAGAGACATGTTCACCCGCAGCACGGGCGAGATCGAACGCGATATCAGGAGTCAGCTCGGAATTCGCACTACCGCGAACACCGTCAGTTCCGAAGAGGCGTTGCTGTTCAGTTCCCATGCGATGTGATCCCCCGTCGACGATACGACATGTAGGGAACCGAGACTACCGCTTGGTGAACTGTGGAGCTCGGCGTGCTTTGCGCAGACCGTACTTTTTGCGCTCGACCTTGCGAGAATCCCTCGTCAGCATGCCCTCTGACTTGAGAGCGGAACGCAATTCTGGATCGAGCTCAATGAGGGCACGTGCGATACCGAGACGAAGCGCATCGCTCTGTCCAGTGGTGCCACCGCCGTGAAGCGTTGCGTTGATGTCGTAGCGACCTTCGAGGTCAACGACCTTGAAAGCCTCATGAGCACGACGACGCAGCTCGGGGTCGGTGAAGTAGTCGTCCATCGTCCGACCGTTGAGCGTGTACTCACCTGTTCCGTCATAGATACGGACACGGGCGACAGAACTCTTACGACGGCCGGTTGTTTGGACGAGCGGCTTTGCTTTTGCCATCAGGCTTCGGCCTTTCGATACTTGAGTTGCATGGTCTCAGGCTTCTGTGCCTGGTGAGGATGGTCAGACCCTGCGTACACCTTGAGCTTCGTGAGCATCTGGCGACCGAGTCGGTTGTGAGGGAGCATCCCCTTGACTGCTTGCTCCACGAGACGCTCGGGATGCTCCTTGCGAACACTCTCTAGCGATTGGGCCCGCAGTCCACCCGGATATCCCGAGTGGCTGTAGTAGATCTTGTCTGTCTCCTTGTCACCGGACACATACACGTTCTCAGCATTGATGACGATGACGAAGTCGCCGCCGTCGACATGAGGCGCGTAGGTCGGCTTGCTCTTGCCTCGCAGAACCTGCGCGACTTCCGACGAGAGTCGTCCGAGGGGAGCATCCGTGGCGTCGATGACGTACCACGAGCGCTCAATATCGCCCGGCTTGGGCGAAAACGTTCTTTGCAGCTGTGCCTTCATGACGTAACTATCCCGGTAAATGGCGGCAGGAAACAGCTCCCGGCTGGGAGCGAGTCCGTATGGTATCGGTTCTTTGCCCTAATGGCCAGCCAACTGCTGAAGCACACAGGATTATGCTCGCTGACGGAGGAACCACGTTGAACCCTATCAAGATCTCGGACATCGAAGCAGCGCGACTTGCTGGCAGAAGCGTTGTTCTGGAGACACCAACCCTCCCCTCGTCCTCGTTCTCGCGGATGCTTGACGCACGTATCTGGTTAAAGGCCGAGAATCTCCAACGGACCGGCTCGTTCAAGATCAGAGGAGCGATGAGCGCGCTGTCTCAGCTCTCACAAGATGACCGTGCATCAGGAGTCGTCGCGGCGTCGGCGGGGAATCACGCCCAAGGGGTTGGGCTTGGAGCAGCAGAGCTTGGCATCGATGCGACCGTCTTCATGCCGGAGACCGCAGCGATTCCGAAGGTCGAGGCGACCAAAGCGTACGGAGCTACCGTCGTGCTTGCGGGAGCGGATCTCGCTGAGGCAACGGATCATGCAGTGGCGCACGGTGCGAGTACAGGGGCAGCGCTGATCCACCCATACGACGACAGAGACATCATTGCGGGTCAGGGCACTCTCGGCTTGGAACTTCACGAACAGATGAACGATGTCGACACCGTCCTTATCCCCATCGGCGGCGGTGGCCTGATCTCCGGTGCCGCCCTTGCGCTCAAGCACCTCAGACCATCCGTACGGATCGTTGGCGTGCAGTCGGAGGGGGTTCCAACATATCTCAGAGCCAGAGCAGCTGGCGCTCCCGCCGAGATCGATCCTCAGCCGACGATCGCAGATGGCATCGCCGTTTCAAGGCCATCTGAGATGTGCTTTTCCATGATCGAAGCGTTCGTTGATGACATCGTGTCGGTGAGCGATCGTCAGATAACCGAGGCAGTGGCACTGCTTCTTGAACGGTCGAAGCTGCTTGTGGAACCGTCTGGGGCCGTGACCATGGCCGCGCTGCTCAGCAACGTTGTCGAGCCCGTGGGCAAGACAGTGGCCGTCCTGTCCGGAGGCAACGTCGACCTTCTGGTAATCGACGGAATCGTCCGTCACGGACTTCAGGAGCGCGGCAGGTATGCCTCCTTCTGGGTCACAGTGCCTGACGAACCGGGGCAACTCGCCGAAGTGCTCACCCGCGTTGGCGCCCTTGGTGGCAACGTGTTGTCCGTCGACCACCACAGAATTGGCTCGGATCGGGACTTTGGCACTGTCAAAATCCACGTGACGCTTGAGACCCGGAGCCACGAGCACATCAAGGAGATCGTCGCTGGACTTGGCGACTACGAGGTTTCGAGCACCCAGGACGGTCGGGGTAGCGGCTCGTAGTCGTACGCCACGGCAACGAGCACGAGAGCATGGGAGGGCGCGGCACCCGCAGATCGGTGGCGCTCAGCGGAGTCGAGGATCCCTGCAACCGCGTCCGAAGGGACCCGTCCCCTGCCGACTTCGAGGCACACCCCGACGATCGATCGCACCATTTGGTGGCAGAACGCGTTCGCTCCGATGGAGAGCTCGACGATGTCACCTTCCCGACGCCACTGGGCCCACAAGATGATGCGCTCGGTCGCTTTGCCCTCCTGCTTCCGACAGAACGCAGCAAAGTCGTGAGATCCCACCAAGGTCCCGACCGCCTGATTCATTGAGTCAACGTCCAGGGGCTCTTGATATGTGTATGTCGTGCCGGAGGACAACGGGTCGTGGACCGCAGAGTTGTTGATGCGGTATCTGTAAGCACGCCCGGTCGCTGAGTACCGGGCATGAAAGCCATCAGGGACCGCGGTGAGGCGTCTGACGGCGATCTCGGGTGCCAGTTGGCTGTTCAACGACCAGAGGACTCGGTCCGTGTCGAGGTCATCGCACGTGAACGAGACGACCTGTTCGGTGGCGTGCACCCCTTTGTCCGTCCGGCCAGCAACAAACGTCTCAGCGCCGCCAGTGTGTGGCTCGAGCGCAGTTTCGAGCTCGCCTTGCACAGTTCGAACGTCGGGCTGTCGTGCGTAACCGAAGAAGCGAGAACCGTCGTAGGCGAGATCGAGGCGGTATGTCGGCACTAGAAAGAGAGGATTGAACCGAAGATTGCCTGAGCTATGACGATCACGACGAAGCCGCCGATAGCGGCTCCGGCCGCCTTGGCAATCGGGATATCGACCGTATAGGTGAGGCCGTTGGCCACCACCACGATGAACCACGCCCCACCGAAGAGGAACGCCAGCGTCGTATTCGATATAAAGATCGCTGTGAATACGAAGAGGAGCAGCGTCGGATACGCAAACCCGGTGATGCGCAGGTAGATCGCGTATTGACCTGAGCCATCCAGGAGGAATCGGCTCACCACGTACACGGCGCCCGAATAGATGACCCATGTGAACAGAGCGCTCAGGAGTAGCTGGAAGAGCACGAGTGGATTCAGGAGGTCGAGCAGCGATCTGCCAAGGCCAAGAGAGACCAGGACCTGCGTTATCGCAACAAGGATCGCCGCGTCACCAGTGGCGCGGTCGTTGAAGTCCATCCACACGAACGCATCGCGTTCGAGCTTCACAGTTTGAAGGAGGCGGCTGAATACCACGCCCAAAGAGATCACCCCTTGGATCAGAGGATGCGAGGATACAGGTGCAACACCCGAAACTCACCTGCGCAAACGTCTAGCGATCTCGGCACCGGCCAACAGTGCATCATCCGCCCCGAACATGCCGAGGTCACCAATCGGTACCCACTTCGCATCGAGCACCTCTGCGATCGGGCCGATATCAAGAGTCTGCGCTACGAATCCAAGACCGAGGTCGAGATGCAAGTGTTCGGGTTCAGCTCCGCGCTTTGGGATCTCGTGGGCGTCGATCCGGACGAGGGATTCGCCAATTCGAGCGAGCGCACCAACGCCTGTCTCCTCGAGAACCTCTCGACGAGCTGCCACCTCAACCGTGGCGTCACCGACCTCGATGTGACCTCCAGGCTGGAGCCACCGATCGAGCTTGTCGTGGTGGATGAGGAGCAGTGACCCGCCGTCGGGTGATACGACGAAGCCTGATGCAGTGAAATGTCCCGGATCGAACTCTGATCTTGGCCACATCGGACGCCCGTTGCTGACCACGCCCAATGCGAGCTCGTGGGACCACCCATCCCCGTCCGGCGTGTATCCGCGCACAAGAGCTTCGAGATCAGAGGGACCGGACATCTGAGAACAGTACCGCGAGCCCTGAACCTCGTGTGCAGTGTCCACCGTCTCTGCCAGGCGACGGCGTCGCCACTGCGTCCTCCCCCTACCAAGCGAGAGACCTCGAAGACGAAAGAAGGGCCGCTCCTTTCGGACCGACCCTTCTCGATTCTTGTGTGGCGACTCGCTAGACGAGTTCTACCTTGGCCATCTCAGCACCGTCTCCACGACGGGGACCGAGCTTGGTGATGCGCAGATAACCGCCTGGACGATCCGCATACCTAGGCGCTACATCGTCGAACAGTTTCGTGACAGCATCGTTGTTCTGAATCTTCTTGAGAACCGTACGGCGGGCGTGGAGATCACCACGGCGAGCCTTGGTGATCACCTTCTCGGCATACGGCCGGAGAACCTTCGCCTTTGCGTGTGTGGTGTTCACGAACTCGTGCTCGATGAGATCAGCCGTCAGATTCGACAGAATCTTGCGCTGATGCTCCGGCGAGCCTCCGAGTCGCTTCCCCTTCTTCGGACGTGGCATTAGGCAACGCTGCCTTCGACGTCTGCGTAGTTCTTGAGCGAGAAACCGAGCTCATCGAGCTTGGCAACAACCTCTTCAAGCGACTTCTGGCCGAAGTTGGTGATGTTCAAGAGATCCTCTTCGGTCTTTTCGATGAGTTCGCCAACCGACTGTACCTGAGCACGACGCAAGCAGTTGCGTGGACGCTCGGACAGGTCAAGAGCTTCGATCGGGAGATCGAGATGCTCCTGGCCCGAAGGCTCAACTGGTGCAAGCTCATCAGGGATGAGCGAGTCGTAGTCGTCCATCTCAGAGATCAACTCGAACAGGTTCGTCAGTGTGCCACCGGCTGAGGAGACTGCTTCACGCGGAGTCACCGAACCGTCAGTCTCGACGTCAAGAACGAGACTGTCGAAGTCCGTCCGCTGACCAACCTGGGTGAGTCCGATCTGGTACGAAACCTTGCGGACCGGTGAGAAGATCGAGTCGATCGGAATGACGCCGATCGTGTCGCTCTTCTTGTTCTTGTCTGCACTGCGATACCCGACGCCGCGCTCGGCAGTGAGCTCGACTTCGAGCTTGCCCGAGGTCGACAGCGTCGCGAGATGCAGGCCAGGGTTGGCCATCTCGACACCAGCAGGTGCCGTGATGTCTCCAGCCGTGACCTCGCCCTTGCCCTTGGCGGACAGGTAGAGCGTCTGCTGTTCGTCGGACTCCACACGGAGAACGACCTGCTTGAGGTTCAGTATGAAGTCGACAACGTCTTCAACGACGCCATCGATCGTAGAGAACTCGTGTTGGACACCATCGATACGGACCGACGTGATCGCTGCACCTGGGATACGTGCCAGCAAGGTGCGGCGCATAGTGTTCCCAAGCGTGTGACCAAAGCCAGGCTCGAGCGGCTCGATGACGAACTTTGATCGGTCGTCGGTGAGCTGTTCCTCTTCGATTGTGGGGCGCTGAGTGATGAGCACGTTCGCTCCTGTGTTCGTGGGTCGGCTTCGTCGTTCTACTTGGAGTAGAGCTCGACGATGAGTTGTTCCTTGATGTCGGTGTCGATCTGTTCACGGGAAGGCATCGAGTCAATGGTGATCGTGCGATCTCCAGGGTTGACGTCGATCCACTCGGGAACGGTTCGACCGACAGTATCGATCGCATGCTGGATGGGAAGAATGTCGTTGCTACGTTCTTTGACCGTCACAACATCACCTGCGCGCACCTCGTACGACGGGATGTCAACCTTCTTGTCGTTGACAAGGAAGTGGCCATGGTTGACCAGCTGGCGAGCTTGCGGGCGTGTGCTCGCAAGTCCGGAACGGTATACAACGTTGTCGAGACGGGTCTCGAGGATCACCAACAGGCTCGTGCCCGTTATGCCCTTCGCCTTTGCGGCGTTCTTGTAGTACTTGCGGAACTGCTTCTCGAGCACGCCGTACATGAACTTCAGCTTCTGCTTCTCGCGGAGCTGAATCTGGTACTGGGACTCGCGGATGCGACCACGACCATGCTGACCCGGTGGGTACGGCCTCCGGTCGTAGTACTTCGCCTTGTTCTCATCGAGGAGTTGACGGGCACGGCGCGAAACCTTCGTCCTTGGTCCTGTGTATCGAGCCATGGTTAACGACCCTTTCGCTTCTTGGGACGGCAACCGTTGTGAGGCACCGGTGTCACGTCCTTGATGCCTGTGATCTCGATGCCCATGTTCTGGAGTGTCCTGATTGCCGTTTCGCGACCGGAACCCGAACCTCTGACGATGACGTCGAGCTTGCGGATTCCCATCTCGCCAGCCTTGCGGGCGGCCTGTTCGGCCGCGACCTGGGCTGCGTACGGTGTTGACTTGCGTGATCCTTTGAACCCGACGGAGCCACCCGATGTCCAAGCAGCAACCTTGCCGTCCTGATCGGTGATCGTGAGGATGGTGTTGTTGAAGGTCGCCTTGATGTGCATCTGGCCGTGGGAGATAGTCCTCTTGCCTCGGCGGCGCTTCGGTGATGCGGCAGCAGCCGCAGCGAGCAGATCGACGGGGTCAGTCGGCGCAGCAGCAGGTGCTTCAGGTGCTGGTGCCTCAGGTGCAACAGCCTCAGCCTCGGGGGCGGCAGCCTCAGCGGCAGGCGCCTCGGCCTCGGGGGCTGATGCTTCGGGTGCTTCTGCCTCTGGGGCAGATGCGTCTGGTGTTTCTGGTGTGGTCATGCCTTGGTGACCTTCTTCTTACCGGCGATTGCTACACGCTTGCCCTTGCGGGTGCGGGCATTGGTGTGGGTCCGTTGACCACGGACGGGGAGTCCCTTACGGTGACGGAGTCCCTGATAGCAGCCGATCTCAACCTTCCGCTTGATGTTCTGTGCGACCTCGCGTCGAAGGTCGCCCTCGATCCTGTAGTTGGAATCGATGAATTGGCGGATCTTCAAGACCTCAGCATCGGTGAGATCGCGAACCTTGGTGTCGTAGTCGATTTCAAGAGCGCCGAGGATCTGGTTGGCCCTCGAACGCCCGATCCCAAAGACATACGTGAGACCGATTTCGATCCGTTTGTCCCTTGGGAGGTCTACTCCGGCAATACGTGCCATGTGTGGTTACCCCTGTCGCTGCTTGTGGCGAGGGTTTTCACAGATCACCCAGACGCGGCCATGCCGCCGGATGATCCGACACTTCTCGCACATCTTCTTAGCTGAAGCTGAGACTTTCATAAAGCCGTGATCCTGCCTCGGTACTTCGTCGGGACGTCGTCGTCGCCAAGCACCGGGGGATCCAACGGGAGTCCCAGTGTTTGACATCTACACCGTTGGAGGCCAAAGGAAACCCAGGCTCGACCTAGGGGTTGGCAGTCCGTCGATATCAACGACATCATTTGTTCACAAGAAATCACAGCCCGATTCCGGACTGCTCACGGGAGTGTATCGCGCCCGTGAGCTAACCGCAATGCGGTCGGCACCGCCGAAATTCCGGCGTCGGAGGCGAAATCAGCCGGAGATCACGGTGACACACGCTGCGTTGTAGTTGTCCGTATCTCCAGTCAGGTCAAAACAATCGACCACGGTGATAGCCACGTCCTCATTCGCCGTGGTGCCGTACCAGCTCGTCGATCGAGTGGTCTGGTCGCCCGCGGTGTACGTAGCGGTGTTCAAGTTCCATTCTCCGGGCTGACCGTTTGTCCAGTCGTTGTAGTACGAGACCAGATCGTCGTACCTGTCGATCGCATACGACACGGTCACCGACCCTCCGTCCGGCGAGGCGAACACAGTCATCACCTCACCACCATCCGGAACAGGAACGGGGAAGTCGTCTGGTATGTCTCCCCCACCGATCGAGATATCCCCCTCGTCGGTCTCAATCTTGACTTCTCCGGTATCTGCGTCGATCTCCACGTTGCCGACGCCGTCGACCTGCTCGACGATTTGCTCCGTCAGCACCTCGCCTGCTGATTGACATGCCGTGAGCGCAAGTGCCCCCGCTGCAATACCGATTGCGATTCGTTTCATGTGCCCCTCCTGAATGTGTGCCACACCGCCAAAGACAGTGTCCAGAAACCATACGTTGTGTCCCGACGGCAGGCAAGTGCTGTAGCGTCTGACCATGAAACCGATCATCGTTTTCGATGTGAACGAGACGCTTCTCGACCTGCAGCCGGTACGAGAGTGGTTCCACAGTCGCTTCGACGATGCACCCGAAGCCTCTACCTGGTTCGGGGAGCTCCTCAGGTTGTCGTTCGTGTCGACAGCAACGGACCAGTACACGCCGTTTCCGGAGCTCGCCGCCGCTGCGTTGGCAACAACAGCCAGCCGGTACGGCGCTTCCATCGGCGACGGGGACATAGCCCACATCAGCGGCGTGTTCACCACGTTGCCGGCACACGACGATGTGGCCGACGGCCTCGACGCTCTCCGGAATGCAGGCTTCACGCTCGCAGCACTCACCAATTCCCCCAAAGAGGTAGCTGAAACCCAGCTCTCAAGCGCGGGTATCGCAGCTCGCTTCGACAGCATTCTCTCCGTCGAGATCGTCAACCGCTTCAAACCCCACCGATCGGTCTACGTTGCTGCGTCTCAAGCACTCGGAGTGACCACATCTCAGATGGTCATGGTTGCCGCTCACGACTGGGACATTGCTGGAGCGATGGCTGCTGGCTGCAATGGCGTCTTCATCGAACGCCCTGGCCAGAGCTACAGCTCGGCCTTCCCACCACCAACCCTGACCGCCTCAACCATCACCCACGCCGCCGAGCAATTGATTGCCCTCCACGCCTGACGCTGGCTGCACCAAATGGAGCAGCAGAACGCTGCTCCCAAGGAACGCGCAGCGTTCCCATTCCCATGGAGAAGTGGGGAACGCTCCGCGTTCTTTGCTTCTCCTCAGGAATAGCAGACCGCTCCGCGGTCGCTATTCCCCACACCCCTGGCCACCGTTGATGGACGTGACGACATGTGCAGGTGTCTGACCGGTCGCGAACCCCCACAGACCCGTCCACGGCGCCAACTTGTATGACCAGAATCCCATGGATGGGTCGAACCACGCTTCGTCAATTACCAGGTCTGGGCCTCCGTACGCGGCCTCGAGCTGCTCAAGTGACGAACCAATGCCGATGCCCTCCGGTGTGAAGAGGTCAGGATTCGTGTTTGTGTAGTTGAAGGCGTAGAAGTGAGGAACACCTGCAGTCCAGAAGTCCGTATCGGCCTGGGTGAACAAGAGAACCAGGTCGTTCCAATGCACGCCTCGGACCACCGGCGCTGGACAGACACCGTAGGGGGAGGACAACGCGTCGACCCAGCCCGAATCGTGCGTCGGCGCTCCGAGTACCGACGTGACGGCAGCGATCGTCACGTCATCATTCTCCGAGAACGGCACCCACGTATCTCCAGCCTGCACACCGACACGCGTGAGCTCAACCGTCCCCGACGCCTGCGTGGTGGTGGTTGTCTCAGGAGGTGCCGATGTCGTGGTCTCCGGCACGGTTGTCGTTGTGGTTTCCGGCGCGGCGGTCGTTGCCGTTTCCGTAGCTGTGGTTGTCGTCACCGGAGCGGTGGTGGACGTGACCAGTGCCGTCGTCGTCGTTGTCCCCGCCGCCTCCGTGTCGTCGTCCCCCAGATTCACGACAAAGACGACGATCAGAATCACCGCCAAGACTCCGGTGAGTATCCACGGCAGCCACTGCTTGAGTCCTTCGTTCATTGTTCGTCCTCCCCTGGCCGTGTATCGGCCGGATGGTGTGAGTTTGCCATCAATTGCGTGAGCTCGGAAACCTGAATGCGAAGCCCCTGCACTTCTTCGAGCACTTCGGACAGCTCTTGGGCGCTGGAGTCAGCATCGACGCTGCTGAAGGTTGATCCGAGGATCGCGGCAACGGATCCGAGTGCGGCGAGTCCGGTGAGCATCATGATCAAGCCAGCGAATCGGCCCAATCCGGTCACCGGGTATAGATCGCCATAGCCAACGGTGGTGAACGAAACCACGGACCACCAAAGCGCATCCCAAAAGTCGTTGAATCCGCTCGACGCTGGCTCAACGTTGAGGACTACCAGTGCAGAGAACAGGGAGGCTCCGAGAATCCAGATGCCGAGAATGCCGAATCGCGCGGCCACTGCCGCTGTCCGGCGCATGATCTTGGTGGAAACCAGCACCTTGACCAGCCGTGCGATGCGGAACGCCGAGAGGAATCGCACAGCGGACCCCACGGGAAAGATGTACCAAGGAAACGTAAAGAGCACGATCGACAGATCGAAGATTCCGTTGCCCGTGCTTGGGTACTTATGCCAGATCACAACTCTCACGATGAAATCCACCAGAAAGACCGACCACGAGAGAACATCGATCACGACGAACACGCCGCTGAGGTGGTCAGGGATGATCGCGAGCGCGATGAACGGGGCGAGCGCAGCAACCGCTACGAGCGGCATTACGCGCTCGTCCCAAACCTCGAGCCTGGCGGGAGATTCGCTGTAGGGCGTCGACACGTCATCTGACATGGACGGAAGGCTAAGAGCTACGACAGCTCCAACAAAGGACCAGAGCGGTCAGCGGCTCGACGAGGTTGAAGTGCACGGAAGCAATTGCCTGAGTTCCTCAATCACGTACAGCGCCTCGTTCAACGATACGGGTGCTGCTCATGCCCGAGTCCATACGGATTCGTTCTCGTCGAACGTCGCCGTGAGCGTGTCGTTGTCACATGTGACTGTGACGGCGGTGAACTCGACCTGAGGTGGCTCGAAAGGTGCAACGCCGCCAGGAATGATGAAAGGCTCACCATCGATGAGGATCTCGATCTCAGCGGGATCGCCAGGCAAGAGCGTCGTGGTGAGAACGTTGCCGTCGAACGTCCATGTTCCGGTGTCGGTCTCATTGACCGTCACCTGAAGATCCCCGAGCTCATTGGTGACGGCAAATGTCCAATCATCTCTGAGCGAAGTGAACGTACCGTCCGGCTCGATGATGAGTACGTACTCGCCGCCGACGAACACAAACTCGCCATCGATCTCCTCCTCGGACCCCATGACCTCCTCGAAGAAGGCAACCGGATCGAGCACCCACCGTCCGATGACACACGACTCGAGGGACGCGGCACCGGCCGTCGTAGTCGTCTCGGCCGCAGATGCGGCTGTGGTCGCTGTAGCCGAGTCCACGGCTCCAGAAGTTGTCGTGGTTTCTGAACCGTCAGCACTGCTGGTTGTCGTCGTATCGGGCAAGGTTGCGCCAGAACTACATGCGGCGACCATGACGATAAGCGCCGCGATGAAGATGATGAACCTGTGCATCGGACCTCCCTGAATATGCCAAACCTAGCAGTCGGAGCGGCTACGTGGAGGCAGCGAGGCGACCGTCAGGATGCGTCTCGGACGAGTGTGGGTTCCGGCAGCGTCGATACGATCGGACCCTCGTCGGTGATGAGGACCGTGTGTTCGAAGTGTGCTGACCACTTCCCATCATCCGTTACCACTGTCCAGTCATCGTCGAGAATACTGGACGACTCGACTCCGAGATTGAACATCGGCTCGATGGCGAACGCCATGCCCTTCTTGATTCGCAGTCCCTTGCCTGGCCGTCCGTAGTTCGGAACGGAAGGCGCCTCATGCATCTGACGACCGATGCCGTGTCCGACGTAGTCACGCACAACACCGATCCCGTGGGGCTCGGCAACTCCCTCGACGGCCGAGCCGATGTCACCAAGCCGACTCCCTGCTTTGGCCTGCTCAAGGCCTGCCCAGAGAGCACGCTCCGTAACATCAAGGAGGTTCTGCACCTCCGCTGGCACCTCTCCGATAGCCATCGTGAACGCCGCGTCACCATGCCAACCCTCAAAGATGGCGCCAGCGTCGATAGAGATGATGTCGCCCTCCCTCAATATGTGGTCGCTTGGAATGCCATGAACGATCACGGAGTTCGGGGACGTGCAGATGACCCCTGGAAACGGATTGGATGGTCCCCCGTATCCGAGGAACGATGAACGGCACCCATGCTGCTCCAAGACGTCGCGGGCGACTGCGTCGAGATCACGAGTAGAAACACCCGGCACGCATGCATCTCTCACCGCAGCGTGCATCGCTGCAACACAGGCGCCAGCGACCTTCATCTTCTCAAAATCGGCAGGCGACTTGCGCGTAATTACCCGGCTGCCGTTCATCAGTTGCTACGACTTGGCGAGGGTGATCATGATCCGTGAGAGCACCTCATCGACGGCACCTGTGCCGTCAACGGTGACAACCGCCTCACCATAGAAACTCACGAGCGGGGCAGTGTCCGCTTCGTACACCTCAAGGCGGCGACGAATCGTCTCCTCATTGTCATCTGCCCTGCCCTCTTCGGCAGCACGCTTGAGAAGCCGCTGCACCACTTCATCGGTTCCGACGTCGAGCTTCACCACGGTACCGATGGCGTCAACCACCGAGTCATTGAGCGCTTCTGCCTGACCGCGTGTTCGGGGGAAACCATCGAGCAGGTAGCCACATCGCGCATCCTCGAGCGAGAGGCGTTCGTCGACCATGGCGACCATGATGCCGTCTGAAACGAGCTCGCCAGCGGCCATGATCGATTCCGCCTGCTTACCGAGATCCGTGCCTGCCGCAACCGCGGATCGGAGCATCTCGCCGGTGGAGACGTGAGGGACATGGAGTGCGTTGGCGAGTAGCGTCGCCTGCGTGCCCTTGCCTGCTCCCGGCGGGCCAAGAAGAAGACTTCGTCTTGCCATCAGATATCTCCCAATCACATCGG
>PJEL010000439.1_pt1 | contig 48692 bp, 48 predicted proteins | sample 1853271 | NCBI WGS metagenome assembly PJEL01 (sample SAMN08108733, study PRJNA415343) | Invertebrate metagenome, whole genome shotgun sequencing project. | host: Globobulimina | place: Sweden: Gullmar Fjord | collected 2015-08
ACAGTAAGAACAAGTATATGGACATCCGCGGTTGGGTTCCCATATCATGCCAGAAAATGTTTCAGGATATTTTTCATACAGGTCATCAAAGGTCCCGTCTAGAAAAGGAGACGGTAGTTTCTCCATATGCAGTATCTCCTCGGGGCCGCCGTAATGTATCTCACAGGTTTTACGGTTACGGAAAATTATCCCGGGTATATTATCAAAACACTTTCCCTCATCATAATGCTTACATATAGAGACAAAAACCTCCTCGCCCTCCCCGGTCGCTATAACGTCAATGTAAGGATGATCCTTAAAAAATGACTCTACAAGTTCCGGGTCTTTGGCAATTGAAGGCCCACCCCCAACGATTAAGGCATCCGGAAACCTTTTTCTGACCTCTTTGGCAATGGTAAAATTGACGTTCATATTCCAGAGCGAAAATGATAACCCGATTACGAAAACATCCTTGAGTGACTCGACAAACTCTTCAGGATTATCAGGCCGCTGAAATATTATTTCCCCGAGATGGTATTTTTCCATTAACCCTATATCCTGCTTAAGACGAGACACAAGAAGTCCCGCAGCCAGAGGCAGTAGATTAATACTGGTACCTGTGCCGAATTGAGCTATATATATCCCTTTTTTTGTCTTATCACTCATAGCATTTTCTCAGTGAGGGAATCTCTTCCCAATGGTTTCAAGTTGTTTATATACATCTTCTTTTGAAACAGGAAAGTCATCAACAATATCTGCAAGCTCAAACTCATTAAACCGTTTTCTGGCTTCTTCAGATCTTTCCAGGTTCGTTCTTGTTTTCGCCAGCTCTTTCAGGGCCTTTTCCTGGTCATTACACAGGACATAGGCAAGTCCGGTAAAAAGCGGCATGTATGCGTTTTCCGGATAGGTCAGCTGTAACGCCCTGATCCATGCAGCAAGCTTTTCTGGATTTCCGCCAGGCTTGAGATTCTTGTTGTAAATGTAATTCGAGAGAAAATTAAAGGTGTACCAAATCTCTACCACCTGCTCTCTTGAAGGTACAGTTTCCTCTGGAATGCTGAATATCTCAGCACCGTAGAGAACGCCGTCTCTACTTTTAATCTCACGGGAGGCACTGTCCTTGCTCGGAATACATTCAGTAGCACCCCTGTCGTCATCTCTTAATCCTTCGATCCTGCTCGTTGATTTGCTCGAAAACTGGAAGGTCGAATATGATGACCAGTCAAGGTCGAGTTCGCAGGACATGCGATAGGTATCCATCATCTGTCCGAAGGTCTCTTCATTATAAAGACCGATAATATAATTCGCGCTCACGAACATGTCCGGATAATCTTTTGTCTTTAAGGTAAACGCCTTTATGGATTCAACAGATGCGGGTTTGCGCATTTTCTTCAGGATCTCCGTATTTCCGGATTCTATCCCAATGCGAAAACCGATACATCCTGAATCATGAATTAATTTCATGAGTTTGTCATCAATAGAACCGGCGATCAAACCATTTCCAGCTGACCAGCTTATGTCATAATTTTTCTTTAATTCAGAGATATTACCTAGTAGTTCTTCAACTCCTGCTCTAAGTCTGGCCGGCCCGAAAAAGTCATCATCAAGGAGTTCAAAATGCCTGATGCCCTTCTTTTCTACTAGATAAGCTATTTCATCATAGACTGCCTTTACCGGTGTCTGACGAACACCCGGCCCCATAAACTTCGTGACCCCGCAAAAGCGGCAATTGGAGCGGCACCCACGGTTTAACTGGATCGAGGCAAAGGGGATATCCTGTCCTCTCATTCTCGAAAAAGGATTCAGGGAACCCACCCTGCAATAATCATCAATCGAATATTTGTAGTAATCAGCTAAATTCCCTTCTACTCTTACTTTATCTTTTGGACCTTGTGAGATCTCAAATTCATTTTCATATATGAAACATATACCGGATGTTGGCTGATGTTTCTTTTCTTTGTCCAAAATATGGTCCATAAGAAAATTGATCTTATTTTCTCCTTCACTCTCAATAACAAAATGACAGAGCTTATCAGAAAGATACCCGAATTTCTCATCAGTTGCGATCGGCCCGCCTGCCATCAGGAGATATCTCTTTTTATCGGATAGATGCTTCATGACACCGGTCAGGGGATGTGAAGGTTTTGATAATTGTGCTGCGACTCCTATGCAAGTGACACCCAGCATTGAAGGTCCAAACCTTTCAAGTGCATCATCCAGGATAGTTAGCCAATTCCTGTGATCAAATTTATCATCTTTTATGACTCTTTTCAGTAATTCATAATTCAGGTCGAGTATCTCGATTTCGAGTCCCTGCTTTTCCAACGCTTTTGCTAAACACTGCAGTCCTGACGGAGGATATGCATAGTATCCCCGATTGCGTGCTACTTCAATATTAAATACGTCTAATTGAAACTGGAGCGTCTGGACAAGGAGAAGCCGGTTATTTAAATTGAACTTCTGACTAAGCTCCTTTGCATACGCTTCGAGTTTGCTGTTATCAAATTCAGCATCCTCAAGCCCTATCGTACTGGGTATCTTTTCGGTTTTCATCATGATGTAATAAAATTCATTCCCTCACCAGCATCAATAGGCACCAGACACCCGCCCATCATGGATGCTGCTTCAGAAGACAATAGCAGCAACATAGGGACAAGCTCTTCGGCCTTTCCTATCGCTTTACGGGGAAGACGATTTTCAACAAAGTCCTTATATCCTTCAGGGTTATTATTTTTTAACCGTTCAAAGGAGTTTCCGGGGGCATAAAAACCACCAGGCAGTATACCGGTTGCCACAACTCCCGTGTCAGCGATCGCTCTTCCTAAAGAACGCACATATCCGGCAAGAGCAGCCTTAACTGTATTATATCCAACAGATCCAGTGGCCTCACTCGATGCAATTGAACAAATATGGACAAGGTTCCCCTGCTTTCTTTCGATCATTTTCGGTACAACCATCTTGTTGATCTGCACAATTGCAGAAACATTCAGCGAAAACAGTTTTGAAAACTCGTCAGCACCTAACAATGGGTTATGCATGCCAAGTCCACCACCCACAGAATGCATGACAACATCAATATTGCCCAGATGTTCTTCTGCCCTTTTTACTGCATCCTCAAGCGCAGTAGTGTCGGTCAGATCCACGCTAATAGTCAAATGCTTATCACTATCTTTACAATCCTGCCTTACTTCTTCAAGCTTATCTTCAGAGCGCGCCATTAAAACCATTCTAGCGCCTTCTTTACTCAACGCCTTTGCACAGACAGATCCCAGGCCTTTTGATGCACCTGTAATCAGAATGCCTTTATCCTCCATACCAAATTGTACTTTTCCCATTTATTACTCCTAACAGGACTCGACTTTCATCCCTGTATCAAGACTATGTTTATATTCTTTTCCTAGATTGTCGAAAACATTACACATATTACGCAAGAAGAAATTGCCGTAGGGTTTTACTGAAAAACTATCCTTTTTAATCTCCAGTGCCCCTATATCAACAAATTCCTGTAAATCTTCCAGTTCCTTTTTGAAATAGTCCATGAACTCTATCCCGAAGAGATGTCTGAAATATGTGTAATCTATATGGTAATACACCATAATTTTGTTCATCACTTCACGTCTGATCTCGAGGTCTTTGTTCAATACCACTCCACGCGTGACAGGAATTTTCTTTTCATCAATAAGCTTCATATACTCCTCCATGCTGCAGCTGTTGCAGGAGTAATAGTTCTTCAGGCGACTCATGCCGGATGGGCCAATCCCGATAGTCTCGGCAAACCGGCCTGGTGAGTAGCCCATCTGATTTCGAAACAGCACTTCGTTATTCTTTGCGATTGTCAAACTATCATCAGATTTTGCAAAGTGGTCCATTCCGATACGTTCATATCCATGTTCCAGGAAGAAAGGAAAGGAATCCTCCCACATATAAGCTTTCTCAATAAACCCTGGCAAATCTTCGGCTTTGATATTGGTATGATGCCGAAATGCATCAGGTCTGTATCCCAGGATACTAAAAGCAATTCGATCCGGGGAGAGGCGCATAACAGTATCTAAAGTCTTTCTTAATGACTCACGTGTCTGTAACGGCAGTCCGTAAATCAGATCAAAATTGACACCTTTAAAAAGGTGCCGCATTTCCAATATTTCTTCAATCTTCTCCAGAGGCTGAACACGGTTGATAGCTTTTTGGACCTTAGGATCAAAATCCTGAATACCGAGAGAAATACGGTTAATTCCTGCGTCACTAAGGGCCTGAATTTGTTCTTTGCTCGAAGTACGGGGATCTATTTCGATAGCGAATTCATCAATGTTATCAATATCAATAAATGTACGTAGTTTAGTTATCAGCTTATCAAACAATTCGGGAGTCATACTCGAAGGTGTTCCGCCACCGAGATGTATTTCATTAAATTTTGGATTGATGCCGTTTCTTTCAAAGAATTCCAGAAGGAGATCGATTTCCCTGAACAGATAAGTCATAAAATTGTTAATCCTGTCCTGGTTCCTCGAAACCAGCTGATAGCACAGGCAATACCAACACTGGCTCCTGCAAAATGGATAATGAACATAGAGCTGTGTAGGTAGTGACTCTCCATTACCATAGACATCTTTTAAACACTCCTGGAATTGAGGGTCCCGAAAATTCTCGTCCCACAATCCTGCTGACGGGAAGTTTGTATAGAAAGAGCCTTTCTTTCCGTGGTATTTGATAATATCATCCTGATTCGGCAGTACTAATGACCCGCCCGTCAGGTTAATATTATTCGGATTATTCGGTTTTCTTAACACAACAGCCTCCTTTAACGGCAATTAATAATTACAAATTACAAATTACGAATTGTGAATCTTTGATTAGTATTAAATTTCCTTTATTAGTAATTCATAATTTATAATTTGTAATTGCCTTTCATAGTGATAGTTTTCCTGCTGTCCATATCTGGAATTGACGCTGCTTTAGTCTTTCTGATGCTGTCTGCTTTCCTGATGCAACTTCAATAACCATGTTAAACAGCTCGTCTCCGAGGGATTCAATACTCTCTTTATTATCTAGCAGACGACCTGCACTGAAATCCAGATCATTGTTTAATTTCCTGTAAACATCACTATTTGATGCAACTTTAATAACCGGGCATATCGCATTACCGGTGGGTGTGCCCTGTCCTGTTGAAAATAGAACTATATTGGCCCCGGACGCGACCATTCCGGTAACAGACTCAAGGTCTCCACCCGGGCCCTGCATTATATTCAGCCCACGATTGACATGTTGTTCTCCATAATCTATTACGTCTTCAATTACAGTTGTACCACCTTTGAGTACAGCGCCGAGGCTTTTTATGTATTTATTGAACAAACCGCCTTCAATGTTCTTCGGCACAAGATTAGCGTCGAGAGTTATTCCTAATTTGGCGGCAATGTCTTCATACCATTTAATAGCATCACGGAATTTCCTTGCAACTGCCAGGCTGCGGAACCGAGATAACAGCATCTGCTCTGTTCCGATCATTTCAGGGATCTCAGAGAGGATTGCCGAACCTTTGCCGTGAACAATCTTATCAACAACATTTCCGATCAGTGGGTTGGCTGTAATTCCGGAAAAGGAATCAGAGGCCCCGCATTCTGTTCCGACAATAAGCTTTTCGATTGCACATGGTTCTCTTGTGACATCATTGACCTGACTCAATTTAGAAGCTACTAATTCGTGTGCTTTCTTTATAGACGCACTCACACCACCGCTTTCTTCAATAGTAATCCAGTCAATTGGCTTTACATTATCAGAACTGTATTCTTCTAAATATGAATGCATTACCTCGTAATTAGTCTGTTCACATCCAAGGTCAACTAAAATACATCCTCCGACATTGGGATGCTGCACATATCCCCTCAAGACCTTCATGAGCCGTTTAATGGAGACTTTTGAATCGCATCCGCATCCTTCTGTATGAGGTATGGCATAAATCCCGTCAATAGAGGGATATTTATCATGTAGATTACTGTCAGATGCAAAAGATGAAGCAATTTGCATGGTGACTTCACCGGCACACATGGATGTGGGAATAATCAAATAATAGTTTCTTGTACCTGCTGAGCCGTCTTTGCGAAGATAACCTGAAAATGTCCTGTTAACATACTCCTCCAGATATTCGGTTTGTGCGGGTTCTCTGAATTCAGTTAAATTAATATCGGGAATACTGTTTTCAATATTGAGCGCGGAAACGGTCTCACCCATTAATATCCCTTTTGATTTTCCGAAGATACAGCCGTACTGTCGAACATACTCTCCTTTAGGAATATCATTTATCGCAAACCGCTCGCCCTTTTTGATCAAATACCTGGTCTCAATAACCTGATTATTACAGGCAATCAATATCCCGGCCTCAATATCGTACTTTGCAATCGCTATCTGGTCATGTACTGAATCCATAATGATTGCAAGATCCGTCAATTTCTTTTCAGCAATTTCCAGTGTCATGTCTTTTTTAACGGCTCAATCGGTTTAATAATCATATTTCCATGAAACTCTTCCCTGTCAAGAAATGGATAAAGGTCTTCCAATGGTTTTGAGATAATCGTACCGTCAGGTTTCTTCAGAGAAGATATCCTGGGGATCAACTGCTGTTCAGGAGGCATCATGATCTCACAGACGAATGGTCCGTCTTCTGCCAGAATCGAATCCAGCTTCTGATTAAGCTCCGTATGGTCGGATATGCGGGTTGATTTAATACCATACGCTTCTGCGATTTTAACAATGTCCGGGGTCCCTACACCGCTTGAGGGATCAGAGCCCACATATCTTCCGAAATGGTTTTGCTGCATCAATTTAATAGTTAAATATCCCTGGTTATTAAGTACAAATAGAATTAGCGGCAGTTTATACTGTACAAGAGTTTGAAACTCCTGGATATTCATCTGCAGCCCACCGTCACCACTTATACAGATCGTCTTTTTGCCATGCGCAAAACATGCCCCGATCGCTCCAGGCAATCCAAAACCCATTGAAGAGTGTCCGCTTGAAGTAAAGAGTCTCTGACCCGGTTTTGTTTTAAAGGTCTGCATGGTACATGTAAAACTTGATCCCATGTCCGTGACAACAACAGCGTCATTATCAAGTTTTTTAGAGAGCTGATCTACAAAATAGAATGAATTGACAGCATCTTTATTATCTTCATATTCCGGCAGTGCAACCGGGTATCTGGCTTTCCATTCACGGCACTTTGCAAGCCACTCCTGAGTACCAATCTCAAGACCCGCATCTTTCAGTTGAGTTATTAATTCCTGCATGAATACCTTTGCATCGCTCTGAATCGCAAGGTCAGGCACAAGTGATTTCTTACTAAGCTCCGCTTTATCAATATCAACAACTATCTTTTTGGCTTCCCTGGCAAATACCTTAAAGTTGTATCCAACCTGTGGGATTGACATCCTTGATCCTATAATCAAAAGCAGATCGGAATTCTGAACTGTAAAATTACCACCCCTGTCTCCCATGATACCGCTGCGTCCAATATACAGATCATGCTCTGTATGTATCAGGTCACTTGTTGTCCATGATGAGATAACAGGAATACCGAGCATTTCAACGAGTTTCATGAATTCCTCTTCACCCTTGGCAAGCCTTATACCGTAACCGCTAATAACAACCGGTCTTTCTGCCCTCTTTAGTAATTCAATACATTCAGAAATATTTCCGGAAAGATCATTTTCACTTATTACTGTTGCCTTGTTTCCAGGTCTGAATGGTTCCAGCTCATCAGGATTAATCAGGGCGCTCTGAACATCCAGAGGTACATCCAGCCATACAGGACCGGGACGCCCATGGGTTGCGTGATAAATCGCTTTTTCGAGATGATATCTTATAGTCGAAGGGTCCTTCACAGTCACTGCGTATTTTGTTACCGGCTTAACCAGGGTGATAATATCCGACTCCTGAATACCGAACTGCCGCAAGCCCGTCCCTTCAAGAAGGGTATTGGTCGTCACCTGCCCGGAAACAACTATTAATGGAATCGAGTCTATCCATGCGCCGCAAACACCTGTAAGTGTATTTGTTCCTCCGGGTCCTGAAGTGACGAGTGCTACGCCGGGTTTCCCTGTTACACGGGAATGACCTTCAGCTGACATTGTTGCTGCCTGTTCATGGTGTACAGCGATATATTTTAGATCTTCATTCTTACCAACCGCATCAACCAGATGCATTGCACCGCCTCCGGATACCGCAAAGACTTCTTTAATTCCCATTCCCGCTATTTCTGAAAAAATATAGTCTGCTGTTCTCATAACCTTCTTCTCTTTTTCAATTATTAAAAATACGTATCCATGCAGGTCTTCATTCTGGACATTTTCCCAGAATTTACTGAATTCAGTCAGTCCGCCTGCAGCAAGTACGGGGTTATCATTCTCCTCATCCGAATTACGCGCGATAACTGATATTAAGGCGTCATCATCAGGGTGCTGTTCTGCAAAATTCCCTTTATGCACCGTAAAATTACATTCAAAGAACTTCTGTTTGTTCTCTGTTGAGGTTTCGGGTATCTGAAGTTCGAGGCACTGCTCAGGCTCCTCTACCATATGGCTGGACCCTTCATAGGCAGTACCGGCCCTTCCATAAGCATCATTCATTCGTACAAGATCGGATTTGTAAGGAGGAGATTCTATTTCCATGACCCATATGCCATTTTCTGATTGAGGATTAATCGGAAGCGGATTATATGCCTCGGTCGAGTGAAATGCACCGTTCTCTATAACAATGCCATCCATTGCATCTATTGGAACTTCCCCGTCCATATGATGAAATAGAGCTTGTCCCTGAAGGAGTATCAAGGATGTCTTCTTTCTTGGATGGCAATGCATGGATGTCTTTCTCTTGCGGACTATCTGGAGGACCCATATAGCAACATGTTCGTTTTCAAAGGCCAGGTACTCATATCCCCATGGCTTCTTAACTATAATGTTGTCATAATTGGTATCCTCGGCAGGTGGCTTATTATTCTCACTCGACTCAGAACCTGTTTTTTTATGGTCAAGGATTGAATGGATCATATTTCTTTCCTCATTTGTCCTTTAATAGATTTAGTATTGCCTTCATGAAATCACCATTGTTTTTATAATGCGGCGAGGTCACAAGATTTCCGTCAACCACAACGTCCTGATCAAGATACTCGGCACCTGCATTACGAACATCATCTGCGATGGATTGAAATGAAGTCGCCTTCTTCCCTTTCAGAATACCGGCTGATACGCATATCCATGGGCCATGGCAGATTGCACCAACCACCTTGTTGCTGTCGTACATATCTTTCACAAAACTTAATACCTCTTTTCGAAGCCGCAGACGATCCGGGGCCTCGAATCCACCGGGAAGTATTACAAGGTCATAGTCTTCAGCCTTTAAATCTTTCGTGTCCACATTCGGCCTTGCCGGGACACCATACTTACCAAAACACTCCATCTTGTCAGGAGTTGCCATGTCCACGGTAATGCCCTCTTCTTTTAAGCGGTAAAATGGATATGTTACTTCTTCGTCCTGAAAATTCTGGGCAGTAATAATAACAGCTTTCAAAACAACCTCCTTTTTTCAATTACAAATTATGATTCGCCTTCCTTTATTCGTAATTAGCAATTCGTAATTTTTAATTGTTTTCATAATAATTGTCTTCACTAAATTTATCAAAACTAATAACACCCTCATACTCATTCCAGTCTGTTAATCCTGAATTGCGGCCTACAAAATAAAGACCTGTTTCTTTTGCGGCATTGATATCATTAATTGCATCACCGATAAAAACGCAATCTTCCTTTTTCCAGGACATTTCAGAAAGCATTTTGAGAATATTCTCTTCCTTTGAGACAGGAGACCCGAGAATAAGGTCAAAATAATTTCCGATTTTTCTTTGAATGCAGACGTCACGAAGTTCATTCTGTTCAGAACCTGATACTATTGCAAAATCATGCTGCTCGTTATATCTTTTCAGGAATTCAACAGAGCCTTCTATTTCTGCAGCATCTATGATATCCTGCTTGACAACATCGGAATATTTCCGGGCCCAGTCATCGACCTCTTGATCAGATATTGGTTCGTTTCTCATGAAATTAAAGAAATATTCGATTTTCTTAAATCGAGATAACCCTCCGTTTGCCGTGGCATAAGCGATTATTTTTTCGACCTGTTCGCCAGGGTACTGACTGAATAGTTTTCTAAAGCCATTGATCCGAATCGGGTTCGTGTCAGCCAGCACACCATCAAAGTCAAAAATGATATGCTTATATTTTGTAATTTCATTGATTACGTTCTTGATTTTCAAGTTCATAGCAGTTTCTTTACTCTATTAAGCCACCGGCTTTTATTGCTTCCTGAAGCATAATCAGTTTCCTCCATTATTATATAAATGTATTTATCCATTTTCATGAATGACGTCATGTTATTATCAAGTTTCATGCCTGATGTAAGTTGCTGTAATATATAGGTTTGCGTGTGTGTTGTTATGTCAAACATATGACATTGAAGGTGTTTTATTGGCAAGGTGGGTTTGAAACCGTCCATAAAATACAATCTTTACGGCACCCTCAAGACTGCAGGTTATTACGCGTCTTCTTCCGAATATCATCAAGCTCATCAACTGTAATCCCCATAATAGCCGCAGTTTTTTCCCTCTTCCCTGGTGCACGAAAATTAATCCTGTCCCACTCATAACATCTGAGAATACTGATATCCTTCGGAGTAAATTCACTCGTACTGATACGACCGTACCTCCAGTCAACATCAGTATCTTCACCAACAAGACAGCCGGTTTCCTTAGCAATATCATAAAGCCTGGTGCCTACAAGCGGCTGTGCAGCGTATATCTTGCAATAATCCGCACCGCATGTTTCAGCAAAATGGAGCGTGTTCCTGACTTCCGCCCATGTTTCACCCGGAAAACCAATAATGAAATTTGCTACAACAAAAATGCCGTAACTCTTTGCAGTTGCAATAAGCCCCGGGACCTTTTCCAAATCAACCGGTTTTTGTATCACGTCCTTTAATATCCGCTGATTGCCGGATTCTATGGCAACACCTATCATCTGACATCCTGTTGCAGCCATTAGCTCAAAAGTCTCCTCGTCCATTTTGAATATAGGCACGCCCGCTGCTTTCCACTGCAGATTCAGTTCCCTGTCCCTGATCATACGGAGCATAGTCTTAGTACGTTCCTTATGAACAAATGCATTATCGTCCTCAATATAAAAACCTTTGATCCCGTATTTCTCCTTTAGATAAGAAATCTCATTCACAACATTTTCCGCGCTTCTCATTCTCCACTTACTACCTGAAATTGTTTTAACCTGACAGAAACAACAACCCACAGGACATCCGCGTGAAGTCATTATCCGGGAATGAGGAAAAACATTAAGAGAGTCAACACCATATCTTAATTTTGTATTTATGTACATAGAATAATCGACTAAATCATAGTCAGGAAGAGGCAGTGAATCCATATCCTCTATACGGTCAGGTTCCAGAGCAACCATTTCTCCCTTTTCATCCCTGTAAACAAGTCCTTTTTCAGGTATCGCTCTTTTGCCGTTCAGATAATCCAGAAGTGCCGGCAGTGTCCTTTCCCCTTCCCCGCGAACTGCATAATCAATATCCAGATTCTTAATCACACGGAAATACTGTGTCGTAACATGGACTCCTCCGGCTACTACTGTTATGTCCTTATCGATTTCCTTAACAATACCTGCAGCAGTATCAAGAATAGAGGCATATTCAGATGTGAGGACAGAGATACCGACGCAATCAGGTTTTGCATTTTCTATTTTCGACCTGAACTCTTCTTTTGACATGTTCTCTATCTGGGCATCGACTATCTCAACATCATACCTGTCTTTCAGCATCGTAGCCAGCATGCATATGCCGTAAGGCGACAGGTCCCATGTTGTGGTAAGGTCATATTTAAACCATCTCTGATTGGGATAAACCAGGACGACCTTTTTGATCTTTTTTTGCTTGTTCATTTATTCAACCTGCTTTCGATTATGTTTTCTGTCACACAAAACCCAAATGTTCTTTGTCTGCGTTCAAATAATCCAGAACGATTTTATTTTTATTATTGGCCACACAATGATGATTACAGACAATCGAAGGGTTTATTTTATAAAACTTACTTTTGTCATTGAACCAGAAATCCTTCAACCTCTGATTTTTTATCGAACCAACCAGCGCCTCTTCAATGTTATATGCCTTGTCCTGACAAGGATAAATATTCAGGTCTGCGCCTATAACAGGCAATACCTGCAAATATGGGCACCATGTATATTCTTTATCAAACTTTTCATCCAGCTCATGGTATGCATCGAAAATTTCAAATTTATCGTCTGACAAATCCTGTACAGCCTTCTTTATCTGCTCCTTGACGTTGTTAAATACCGTCCGGTGATATTCGTTATTTTCCGGTCCGTCATTACTCACAATACATGGAGAAACCTTCACACTGTCAACTCCTGTACTCTTGAGCCTGCTAATAGAATCGTATACATGGGCTGAATTCATTTTGTCCACTATCAGACTGACGCCCAGAAAACACCCTCCCCCGAGTTTTTTGAAGTTCTCCATGTTGCTCATGACCTTTGAAAATTCATCCTTTGATACTCCTCTGTATGAAGCGTAACTCTCATTGTCCCAGCCATCCATTGAAACCCTGAGCCACGTTCCTTTATGGGCAAAAATCTCCGCAACTTCTCCATCAAGTCTTGATCCGTTTGTCAGAGAAGCAAATTTCACCGGAGTTTGAGAGAGCTTTTTTACAGTATCAAGCAGATAGGCGTAGCAAAAAGGATCTCCACCACCGCTGAAAGTTACGGCCTTGACTCCCATTTCGACGATGTCGTCCGTGATCTCCATCATTTTCTCCCTGGGTATATGGTCTTTTATAACCATATCTTTGCCCAGCTGTAAATTATCAGCCCTGTACGCACAATACTTGCATCGGTGGCCACACACGTTTGTGGGTTTAATTCTGATATGTACGGGAGGCTCTATTGTTTTGCTCTCTTTATTCAGGGAATCAATCTTTTCCTTGAAATGAAACACCTTCATTGTTGTATACAATATACCCATATAATCAACCTTTAAGCTATTTCTCTGTCTTAAGTTGCCAGAGTCTCTTTCTTTGCTCCAATAATATTAACAACTGTTTCTACAATTTCATCTTGATTCAGATATTCCATACAGTTCAATCCTGTAAGACAGGTAGGATTATAGCAGGGCATAAGGTGACATTCCTGCGATGAATATATTGACGTCCCAAAATTATGGAAATATATTTCCTGCGCATCTGTGGGACCAAACAATCCTATCATTTTCTTTTTAAGCGCTAACGCTATATGGAGACCTAGACTGTCTTGTGTTATCAAAAGCCGGCAGGAATTTATCCAATCAATGTAACCATTAAGGTCTTTCAATCCTTCCTGCCATGAAATGCTGTATCCAAGCTCCATAAGCCGGTTTTCAAGCTCTTTCCATTTTTCGATTTGAATGGCCTTGGTTTGCCACTTCTTGCCCACATTAAAGTTAAAACCTATATCGTATGTTACTTTTGACTTTGGCTCATATCCCAAAATATATCCCTGGCCCTTCCATTTAACACCAAGCATCTCTATCAGGACCTGCTGCCAGTAATCTGTGGTTTTTTTACCGGTCTGCTTATCTTTAATGTAGTTAATAAAGTTAAGGCCTTTTTCATAAGCATGATATGTCCCGCTGACGCTTTCAAAACGGAACCCATATTTTACCCATGCGTCTATCATGTCGGATAATGCACAAACGCCCGGTATTTTTTCCAGGTTTATAAGCACATCAAACTTTTCCCGCATAAGTTGAAAAGGAACAAATTCGTCCCATATCATAAGTCTATCTATGAACTTGTTATCCGCAAGCAGTGGTACAGCCTCACGAGAGACAAGCCATGTTATATGACAGTCTGGATACTTCTCTTTAATTCCCCATAAGATAGGAGTTGTTCTTAAAACATCTCCCAGACTAGGAATGATTCCTATCTCCTGGTCCAGTGTCTCGGAATATCCGAGTTTAATTATTAGTATTTTAGTAGCCATAAAAGCCTCCTATATAAAATTCACATGTTCTGGCTTATTTTCAACAGTCTCTAGAAATTCATTAATTCTCGCCATCCTGCAGTTCAACCTGCACTCATTTTCAATCACAAGGCCCTCTTGTCCGTACCTTATTGACTGGTGGCGCTTTTCTCCAAATAGAATCTCTTTCATATCGTTTTCATTAATATTTCCAATCCTGAACCTGTCATCGCCCTCAAATACGCTGCATGTATAGAAATCTCCCTTTGAAGAAATATATCCCCAGAATGAAAGAGCGCAGCAATGTTTAAAGTTGCTTTTTTTCTTCATATATTTCGTCAGGGCCTCTTTCCTGAATATTATGTTCATTCCGGAGTTCTTACTATGTCTGTCTACTATTCCTTCAATATCGTTTATTATTTCATCGCTGTAAACAGTATCCCTCTTATTTATCATCTTTGGATGCAGAGAATATGGTTTAAGACTCAGATAATCAACTCCTATTTCAGAAAACAGACGCATAGCCTGTTCGATATCATTCATGTTTTCTTCTATTATCAGGAACTGTACTCCGACTGTGACATCAAGGTTATTATCTTTTTTTACCTTTACTGCATCTTCTATGCTTTTAATGGTTTTGTTAAATAATTTATCAGAAACACCATGGACCTTCGAATGGACGGCTGCTGTTCCCGCATCTGCGCTGAACCTTAACCATGTGAGGTTAGGAAGCATATCCTTCCATAAATCGTAATGTCCCAACGTCCCGTTCGTTGCAACGGAAACATCGATTCCGCTGTTCTTTGAAACCCTTATGAATTCAGGAAGGTCTTTATGCATCAATGGTTCACCCTCACCGGCAAACATTACACTTTTTACTCCTGCCTGTCCCATTTCTTCGAGTCGTTTGCACAGAATTTCCCTGTCCAGTTTGTCTCCGTTGTCCCTAGCGAAATCAATGCCGCAAAATATACACCTGTGGTTACAGAAAGATACAGGACTGATTTCCATATATATCGGGGCTATCAACTTTTTTTCCTGCCACTGTGTTACTTTGTCGAGATGCCATAGCAATTTATGGCCATCTATCATATAGTTTCCCATTATTTAATTACAGTTTCCTTTAATTTGATATTTTTTCTATTATTCTCTATGTTTTTCATTTCTACACTTGTATGACCAAAGACTTGGAAGCGGTTTGTCTTGACTTTCACATCACAAGGATTGCAGTCTCCATAAAAGTTACATGGTCTGAATTCTTCAACTTTCTTTGCATCAAAATCTTCATCCAGGATATGGGCAAACGGGTTCCTGCCGTTATACAGGTCTGAGTGGCATTTATAAACATAGCCTGCCGGATCAACAATAATCTCGGATGTCATGCATTCGCTGTACTTCATTTCATTCCCATGAATCGCCCCATCATACTTAAATGTTCCGTACAGTTTACCTTCCCACTCTCCTAGAAACTCTTTGGTCCTGAAATCAATTCCGAGTTTAAGACAAAGCTCTTTTGTTTCCATAATATGGTCTAAAATGGATGGGTGTTCAATACCGTAAATACCTATTCTGAATCCAGCATCCTGCAGTTTGAATGTTTTTTTAATAAGATCGTCAATGTCGTTTTGCCCAGGATGATAACTGACCCTTATTGCAGCATACGGCGCCTCTCTTTTAAACCGCCATGTAGGAACATTCTTTATAAATTTATCAACATCAAACATCATATTTGTCAGGAGGTCCATCTGTACTTCCTCTTTAACCTCATTCACAAATCTGTAAAATCCTTTGTATAGCGTTGCTTCTCCGCCCTGAAGTGAAAGCGGGAGATCATCTCTCAGGACCAGCCTGTTTGCTGCCTTTATCCAGTCATCCGCGTCCATATGCTTTCTGTTCGCCTTATTATATCTAGACCCTCCATCGTGAAGGTTTATACAGTACGAACAGCGCAGGTTGCACGCGAGTGTCATAAAGAACGCAACATAATTATGATGCTCCAGCGGTTTTATCTGTTTCAAATTGTCCATTTACTTAGTTCTCCCTGTTATCAATTTCTCAAGCCCCTCTTACCAACACACCTTTTTCCAGATTGTTTTTTATGACAACTCCTGCTCCGACAATAGTGTTTGTTCCTATTTCAATTCCCTGTATCACGGTTGCTCCGGCACCGACAAAGGAATTGTCACCGATTTTCGTGCCGCCGCATACTACAGCACCAGGGCAAATATGTATGTTCTTACCGATAACACAGTCATGTTCAACTATCGCTCCGGAATTAATAATCGTGTTCTCACCTATAACGGCCCCTGCCTGTACGATTGCCCCAGCCATTACCTGTACACCTTCGGAAATCATCGTCTCTATTTCCGAAACCATAGCTCGTGGATGAATTACGGAGGGCAGATAAAAACCGCTCTCTTTTAGATGATCATAAATCTTCTTTCTCCTTGTGTTGTCCTTTATGCTTCCTACTCCGATATATGCGTTTATTATCCCTTCAAGCTTTATGCCGGGAATCAGGTTGTCATCTCCAAGCACCTTTATTCCATTACAGAAAGAACCGGCCTCAAGGCGAGGGTCTATGATTCCTGCAACTTCATATTCACCAGTCATCTCCAGAATTTCAAGTATGACCCTTGAATGTCCTCCACTACCAACGAGAATGGCCTTATCCATCTCTATTAACAAATCCTTTCATATTATTCATAGACCGTTTTTGATCAATATCAGCCGACAGTACTTCCTTCATAATGTAAGTTCTTTAATGTGTCACAGACATATTTAATGTCCTCAGTTTCGTTGAGTGTTGAAGAAGGCAGACATATACCTCTTTCGTATATAGACCTTGAATTACCGTTACCAATGAATCTGCAATCCCTGTATGGTGGAAATTTATTTATTGGCGTAAAAACTCTTCTTGTCGGCACGCCTTTTTCTTTCAGTTTCATTTGAATATCACGTCTTGAGTCTGGGTCGGAAGCAGTTATACAACTGAACCAGTACGAACTTTCAGCAGAGTTGTACTCTTTCTGAAAGCAATCAATATCGATGTCTTTCAGCTCTTCTTTATATATACTGTTGATAATCCTTTTCTTATTCAAGAAACCTTTAAGTCTTTCGAATTGTGCAAGACCAAGTGCTGCCTGGAGATTTGTCATCCTGTAATTGAAACCTACCTCTGAATGGTACATCTCAATTTCTTCATGATTGGCCCTCGCCTGGTTTATCAGGAACTTTATATGTTCAATACGCTTCAGATCATTTCCAACGACCAATCCTCCACCGCCTGTTGTAATCGTCTTATTGCCATTAAAACTAAGACAACCGAAATCACCAAATGTCCCGGTATACCGTCCTTTATATTTTGCACCAAGACTCTCAGACGCATCTTCAACAACATACAGGTTGTGCTTTTCCGCGATGCGGTTAATCTCATCCATATCACATGGGTTGCCGTAAAGATGGACCGGAATTATCGCCCTTGTTCTTTTTGTGATGGCCTCTTCCACGGCAGCCGGGTCCATATTCCAAGTATTGATATCAACATCAACAAAAACAGGAGTTGCTTTCAGATACGATACAGGATTCACGGTTGCAACGAATGTGAGCGCAGGAACTATCACCTCATCACCCTCTCCAATACCGAGTTCATAAAGAGCTATATGCAGGGCCGATGTTCCGCTGCTTATTGATACAGCCCTTTTAACATTAAGATAACCGGCGCATATTCTTTCGAACTCAGATACAAATGGACCTACAGTTGATACATAACCACTGTCAATTGCCTTGTTCAGATAGGTCTTTTCAATATCACCGATATTTGGAGCATCCAGATGGATTTTCCTATACATTGTCTGTTTCCGTTTTAATCATTTTGAAATTCATATCGTTTTCAATTTATTTGAAAGATTTATTGCAATAATCATACCTTCTGTTCCATTCTTGCAACTAATTGATTTATAGTACTAATTTAGTTATCAATAAATTACATTCCACAATCTATTTGACATCCCCTCAGCAAAGAGTCATTATTTTGACGGCAAAACCAGCAACGATATACAATTTTCAGAAAAGAATATCCTCATTTATTAATAATTTATAGTGAAAAGTGCTGACAACTAATTGGTTTCTGCATCCTTTAAAATCAATAATTTGCAAGAAGCTTGCTATTTATGGTTTTTACGATTAAATTAATTTAGAGTTATATCCGGCATATAACATTCATGTAATCCGTTTATATATGGTTATTAAATGAAAAAAAGGTCCATTAAAAAAAAGGGGAATACCTCTTCATCGTCAATTCTCGTAAAGCAGAAAATAGCAACTGATCTTCAAAAAGCCATTAATCTGCATCAAGCCGGAAATCTATCAGAAGCCAAAGTAATTTACCAAGGAATACAACAGGTTGATTTAAACAATCTGGATGCTATACATCTACTAGGTTTAATTGAATATCAGTCAGGAAATAGTGAAGAGGCAATTACTTTATTTAACAGGGCAATGGGTATTAACCCAAATCTTCCTGACATTCAAAATAACCTGGGCCTTGCCTTTATGAGCCAGGAGGAACTGCTGAAAGCTATTAATCATTTCAAAGAAGCCCTGCGGATGGATCCTGGTTTTGTTAAGGCATATTTCAATCTTGGCAATGTTTTCAAGAAGCAGAAGAATTTCCATGAAGCTGTTGAATGCTATAACAAGGCATTGTCTCTTGCCCCTGACTTTATTGAGGTCTGCAATAATCTCGGAAATGTATTCAAAGAACTGGGTAATTTTGAAGAGGCACTCAAGCAGTACAGAAAGGTGATATCACTAAGGCCGGATTTTGCGGAAGCATATAATAATATCGGCGCTGTCCTTGATGAACAGGACAAGCTTCCTGACGCATTCCAACACTATAAAAAAGCTGTTCAATTGGATCCCGGCTATTCTGACGCCTACTACAATCTGGGCAATCTCATGTTTCTGAAAGAATGTAAGATAAATGAAGCAATTGAGCACTATCAGGAAGCACTACGTATACAGCCTGATTTTAGTGAAGCACATTTCCACAAAGGACTTGCTTTACTTCTTAATGGTAATTTTGAAGAAGGCTGGCCTGAATATATTTGGCGCTTTGGTAAAAACATTGAAAATAACACTACCTATAATAATTTCACCAAACCCTTATGGGACGGCTCCTCACTTGCTGGTAAAAGAATAGTTATTTCATCTGAACAGGGAGCTGGTGACTGTATACAGTTTATAAGATACCTGCCATTATTAAAGAACCTTGGAGCATATATAATTTTTGAGTGTTATGGGAACCTATTGAATTTATTCGATGGTTTTGAAGCGATTGACCTCCTCGTTGAAGGCCCATTTTCTGAAAAGACGGACATCCAGTATGATTTTTTTGTGCCCTTACTATGTCTTCCGTCAATTATCGGTACTAACATTGATACGATTGTCAATCGCACTCCTTACATTGAAAGCAATCCTGAATTAGCAAAAGAATGGGGCAATAAGATCAACACGGATTCTATCAGAATTGGATTGGTCTGGGAAGGAACCCCTACACATAATAATGATCGTAACAGGTCCTTTGACCTTTCTGTTTTTGGACCTCTAACATCTATTAGCGGTGTTAGTTTATTCAGCTTGCAGAAGGAAGTTACAGGTAAACAGAGTGCATTGCTGAATGAAATGAATATTACCGCACTTGGAGATGACCTGAAAGATTTTTCCGAGACTGCGGCAGCAATCGAAAACCTTGACCTCCTGATTTCTGTTGATACTGCTGTTGTGCATCTTGCAGGGGCAATGGAAAAGCCGGTCTGGACACTTTTGCCCTTTGTCCCTGATTGGAGATGGCTGTTAAACAGAGATGATTCGCCATGGTATCCAACTATGCGCCTGTTCAGACAAACATCACCGGGCGATTGGGAAAGTGTTATTAATAGAATAAGCAATGAACTTCAAAGACTTGTGAAGCAGACTGACCTAAATCATTTACACTTAAAATAGTAATGGAGTCATTATGTCAATATCTTTATTTGTAACAGGTGTCGGATACTATTCGGGATTTACCGGATACAGCGTACACACAGATAACTTCTTCTCTGAACTTTCCAGGAAAATCCCTCTTCAGGAGATAGAACTGCAGGATACGGTACGAACCAGTCAAAAAAGAATACAGCTTGTCCAATCTATTCTTCAGAAAAAAGAATATGATCAGTTTGTAAACATCCAGCTGAGTTACGGAAACCAGCCACTCATTAATGATATCCCCGGACATCCGATTCTTTATACTGTATGGGAATCAACTCGTTTACCGGATGACTGGCTTTCTGAGATGCAGACTCTGCCCTCAATCTGGACGGTATCAAAGTGGGGCCGGCAGATCATGATAGATAACGGATTGAATGCGGACAAAATAGATGTTATCCCTGAAGGTGTAGATAGTACTGTTTTCAACCCGGATATTGCACCAATGCAGGAATTGTCCAAATTTAACGGATTCAAGTTTTTGCATGTAGGCAAGTATGAAGAAAGAAAAGCAACTGAATTACTGCTAAAAACCTTTGATAAACGTTTTCATGATCAGGACAATGTTTATCTTGTACTTCTTTCTCATAACCAGTTTGTGGAAGGGTTTGACATCAACCGTACTGTTGATCAGCTCAATCTCCGGGCAAGAGATAAAATCCTCTGCGTCAGTCCATTGATGAGCAACCAGCATGTGGCATCTTTAATGAATTCCTGTGATGCTGCTGTATTTCCAGGTCGCGCTGAGGGATGGGGCCTTCCGATTATAGAATCACTGGCATGTGGTCTCCCAACTATCATAACTAACTACAGCGGTCCAACAGAATATATACGTGAAGACAATTCTTATCTTCTAAACTACAGTTTGGTTGATATTAAAAGTCCTTTTTTTCAGAGTAAGGATGGGAACTATGGCCAATGGGCAGAACCAGACTGCGAACATCTTATCAGCTTAATGGAAGAAGTGATGTCAGACTCTGCAGGCGCTGCGGAAAAAGGGAAAAGAGCGGCCATTGACATGCGTGATAACTGGCAATGGAAACATGCTGCTGAGAAAGCGATGCTATGGTTAAACAGTTGATTCTTTCAAGCTGTTATTAACGCCGTGATTTCTATGATGCTTCAGACAATGACTTCAGAGGTGTAGTGCAGGAAAAACACGGATCATCATTTAAAACCTGTATGCCTATTTTATTCATGGAGTTTATTATAAGTGGTCCTTGCATATTTGCGGTAACGTTGTCCCCGTCAACTCTTAAAATTGCAAAGACAACTAAATCATCTTCGTTTTCTACCTTGAGAAATTTTCTGAGCTTTTTATCAAGTTTGGGTGAAAATTCAGGGAAAAACTCAGCCGGCGGCACGACAATGAAAGCGATATTCGGATCGTCTACAGATTGAAGCCACTTCAAAAAGGTGTCTTTATAGTCCATTAAAATAAATCTCTTATCTTCGGGAAGTCCTATAATCCCTTCCGGAAAATGAATGACCTTATCTTTTCCGACCTCCAGTCTTCCAAACCTTGTAGTGTCAAATGAAATCATTTCTTTTTAAAGACCTCCTTAAGTTTTCCAAATGCGTCCATTGACAATGTTGACGAAAGACGGTTTTCAGCCTGTATCTTCTGGTAAATTTCTTCTCTGTAAATAGTCATGTCAGCTGGTGCCTCTATTCCTATTTTGATCTGCTTACCTTTTACTTCAACAATCCTTATTGTTATGTTGTGACCAATTCTTAAAACTTCTCCCAACTTCCTTGTCAAGACAAGCATCTTGATTACCTCTTTCTATTTATTAACCCTGACTCGCTATATTCTAATTAAGAAATTGAATAAGTGATTGTGTCAGAGATTTCATTGATGAAATTCTCAGGGCTTCAAGGGCTGACTGGACCTTTGTTACTTCCAGCGCTACTTTAGCTATATCAGCGTCCTCAAGTGTAGAACGTGCCCTTTCGTATGAAAGTTTATTTTCTTCCAGCATATCCTGCTGGTCATCCATATATTTAAGCTTTGAACCAACGTCAGCGGTTGTATTAAGAAGCGCGTCAAGTGATCCGTCAAGAAGATAAATACTGCCTCGTATACCTGCTGCATCATTATTTGCCAATGCGTCTCGCAGGTTGTCCATTACTGTGAAAAATGATACTGAATTTGAAAGGTTGGATGTAGCGGCGTCCCAGGTTGAAGCCCTCTGGGAAAGGAGCGAGAGACCAGTAGTATCGGTATCATTGTCAACAACAGTGGTTTCATTAAATGTTCCGTCATCGTCCTCATCAGTCTCTATGGTAAAACCCGTATTCGGTGTTGTAGGTGCAATCAATAGTCTTTTACCCTGAACACCATTCATGACAAAAGCCTCAATGCCCAAGGCATTTTCTGTAAGATTGGTCAGCTCATCAGTTTTCAGCAGTATTGAAAGACCGCTGCTGTCAGTATCGTTCCCATCGTCATCAGCAACATTAATGGAGAATGTCTCTCCCGGAGTTGTAGGCCTGAAAAACAGGCGTTGTTGATTGGTCGCATCTTCAAAAATACCGGCAGTAACGAACGGATAATCTGGATCGGGATTGGCAATGTTAGGATCAGTAAGATTATTTAAGGCGTCTCTTATTCCCTCCGGGGTATTATTAGCAGCAGTAATACTTAATGTTATAGGGTCTCTAGTACCTGCTTGAAATGTCAATGTTCCTGTTCCGATTGTGTCCGTGTCCTGAATGGCTGCGGTCATTGAAGCATTTATTGTGTCCCTGATCTCTTCTGGAGATGCGGCGGTAAAACTGTCATGGGCTGCGCTCTGATTTTCAAGGAATACTGGAGTACCTGTGGTGCCTACTGTAATCCGAAGCCCCCCGGTCAATGTTTGACCTGTCAAGTCAGCAGTTATGTATTTTGTGTCATCACTGAACGCTTCATTTCCTGTTGTATTGATCTTAGTCGTAATCCCGTCACTGACGTAGACATTAATATCATTTGTGTCTCCCTGGTATACTCCAGTGACTCCAGTGCTGCTGAACGCTTCTGTGGAGGTCATGTATCCGGAAAAGACATATTTGTTTCTTAATTTACTATTGCCGATATCAAGGACCTCATTATAAAGGTTTTGGACTTCAAATGAGGTCATCTCCCTTTCCTTAGTTGTAGAGACATCATTACTGGAGGCAACCGCGAGCTCCCTGGCCCTGTTAAGTATGTTTCGCGTGGAACTGAGCAGTGATTCCGTATACCCGAGAGTGGTTTTCCCTTCTTCAGCGTTTCTTTGATATTGCTCAGCATTATTTATCGAAACCTTATAACTCATTACCCCGCGTGATGCTATAACATCATCAGACGGTTTGGTAAGTTTCCTTCCTGTGCTCAGTTGTTCCTGGTATTTACTGAGACCTGTGAGGTTTTTATTCAGGTTTCTCGTAAACTGCTTGAATAGCATGAATGCAGTGACTCTCATAAATTAATTACCAGCTCCAATAGTTCGTCCGTTATTTTGATTATCCTAGCTCCAGCTTCAAAGGCCCGTTGGTATCTTATGAGGTTTGCGGCTTCTTCGTCCAAAGAGACACCTGATATGGATTCCCGTCTACTCTCGAGCTGAAACAGGAGATTTTCATCAAATTCAAGGTTATCAGAAGCAGCCTTGGTCATTGAGCCAACGTCAGTAACAAGTCCACCGTAATACTCTTCAAAAGTAATGCCGCCGAGATTGGTGACGGTTGCCTGATGTTGGGCTATTAAAGCGTTTGCCTGAGCATTGTTACTGCGGTTTGCGCCAGCTGCGGTTGTTAAATCGGAAGCGGCAATCTCGTCATTGTCAGTTATATTAAGACTGAAGTTCGATATTGCACCACTTACGGGACTTATATAGAAGGTATCACCTGCAGCAGGCGCACCCCCACTCGTGTCAATAGTAAATGTAATGCCATCAACGGTAATTGTAGCATCACCCGGGAGGGTACCACTGTCCGAAGTTAAGTCTGTGCGGTTTACAATCTGGAAATTTGTAGAATCGGAAAAAGTCAGGTCATACTCGTCAAGAGTAACGACACGAAGGTTTGTATTGGAAGTAATGTCTGCAGAAATAGCCGCATTTGAAGTTCCGGTTGTATTATCACGAGTAAATACCTGCAATGTACTAAAAAAGTTATTACCTGTACTATCGTCAAGACCCGTCCCCCGATAGTGAAGATAATTTGTTTCCTGTATCACTGATGCAACAAGCTTCCTGATATCGTTCAGCGTATTGGTTTGGAGGTCTTCCCGGAGAGATATATATCCTCCGAGTTCCCCTTTATCAATGTAAGAAGTAATGTTGGTACCACTTGAGAATACATCTCTATCTCCATCAAGCGTCAAAGCAGTGGTGAAATCAAATGATTCAACACCGGCCACAACACTTCGTCTTGCTGCAACAACTGTTACTGTACCATCAACATTCTCATTCCAGTCATAATCAATAAGCTGGGCCAATTCCTTCATCATTCTCTCACGCTCATCTCTGAACGTATTTGCAACTTCAGACCCGCCTGCCTCTACCTGCTGTATATTCCCATTTACAGTAGCGATATTTGTTGTCAATACATTGATCTGATCAACAACATCTCCTACTTCATCATTTACAAACTCAATTGTATTTACAAGGTCCGCTTCTATCTGCTTGGCTGCGTTTATAAACGCCTCAGAGTTTCTCATTAGGGCAGTCCTCGGGGCCGGATCAGAGGCATTGTCCGAAACATCCTGCCATGAATTGAAATATTGCTGCATAAAATTCAGGAGTCCCTTGTCCTGGGCTTCGTTGAATATCTGCTCAACATGATTCAATCCACCCTCAAGAGCTAATGAATTTCCATAGCTGCTGCTTTGCCCAAGAAGCTGAACATAAGTAAAATTGTCAAATGTCCTTCTTACGGTAGTATCACCAACTCCCCTTCCTATATAATCTCCATTCAGTTCTATAGGGTTGGCCACTCTCAGTATTACGTCCTGACGGCTGTATCCGGGAGTATTGACGTTAGCGATGTTGTTACTCGCTGTTGCCAGACCCCTCTGACTTGCGTTTATTCCGGATCTGCCTATGTCAAAAAGCGCAAATAAAGACATCTAGGTCTCCTTTGACAGAAGAGTGCCCCTGTTTTGCAAGGATCTTTCAGTCTGAAATACATTCATGAATCTTGTCGATGTTTTGACATGATTAATTGACTTGTTTATAAGGATTGAATTGAACTTGTTCATTTCTTCTATTACCTGCAGGAGGGACAATAACTTTGAACGAAGCTCCTTAAAGAGTGTATTGCCTGTGAATTTCGCAAGATCATTAAGGTTAATATCATCAGGAAGATCGTTGTCACGTATAAACTTTTTAATCAGTCTCTGTCGCTCCTCTTCAAGAAGCCTCAGTTTCATCACAACTGTATCTTTTTCCTTTGATATTTTTTCAACCTGATCCACATCAATTTTAACAAGACACAGTCTCTCCTGTTTAAGGACGTCATGAAGCACCTTGTAACTATTGATCTGTTCTTTTAGGATTGTTTCGATTGCCTGTTCTGTTGTCATGGCTCAATTAAATGAATTTATATATTCGACGACTAATAAACACAAATCTAATATATACAGATTTCCTGTATTCAAACTAAAGAGAATATTTCATCTCTTTAGTTAGTACTCTAAAATCCTCAATCAACTATTAAATACTACTAATTTGTGTCAATTCGTTTCCGAATAATTATATTTCTTCTTGCAACATTCTCTCTGCAATTTTTGATGAATCAAAATTATATGTACCGGCATCAATCGCTTTCTTCAGCGCATCGATTCTATCTACTCTTACGTCCGGCATATCATTGATTATTCCCTTGAGCTTACTAATCTCCTGCGCTCCGCCTGAAAGACTCACCTTATCTTTATCGCTCTCTGTTTTTTGTGAACCATCTTTTTTGTCAGCAGACTTGTCCTTAATCGTTTCCTTCACTTTGTTCAATAGCTGCTTATCATCAATTGGTAAACTTCCGTCTATATGCATCGTTACCTCCTCCTTTCCTTTATATCTTTATTTTATACTTTTTATACTTATGTTATTCTTCCTTTTCATTCCACCTCTCAAATAAAGTGTTATCTTTTTTTACACTTTATAATTATTCTATCGGCATTATTCAATAAAACTTTAGCCCTGCAATGTTATGCCAATTAGATACTACCCTTATGTATTTAGTCGACATAGATAAGGTGTCATGTTTTTTTACACTCTGTGTATATTTAATTAATTTCTTTAGTTGCATTGTTTCTTCTTTATTTTTCATTGTTCTCTGGATTCGACATCCGTCCTAATTGTTTAACCAGCATATCCTGAAGGCCGAGTCCTCTCTCAGCAAAGAGCTTTGACATTTCCATATCAAATAAACCCATATATGTGTCATTCCCAAGTCCTTTCGTACCACCAGTAATGCTTTTGGATGTGTCCCTCATTACCTTTATTAGCTGATACGCAAAAACTGACTCCATTTCCTGTGCGACTTTTTTCAAATCTTCTTTACTAATATCATCTTTGCCGGCCTTTTCCGCAGCAGTTTTCATCTCATTTTGCCCGCTAAAGATCTGATTGTTAATCGACATCATGTCCATTATATTATCTCCAATTCAGCCTGCAGTGCGCCTGATGCCTTTAAGGCCTGAAGAATTGATATTAAATCACGTGGTGTTACACCCAGAACATTTAATGCCCTTACAACTTCTCCAAGAGTTACTCCGTATACTGGAACAAGAGATGCTTTCTGCTCATTTACAACAATATTCGTCCTTGGTAAAACGGTTGTTTCTGCGCCGGTAGGTGCAAATGGTAATGGTTGTGAAGCCTCAGGCCTTTCCGAAATCTCGATTGCGAGTGATCCGTGTGCTATGGCCACAGGTAATATTTTCACATTACTACCAATGACAATTGTTCCTGTCCTTTCATTAATGATAATCTTGGCCGGCATATCTATCTCGACGTTTAACATATCAAGCTTTGCTATTAATTCAACGATATTATTTTTATAAGGCTCAGGTATAAGTATCCTTACAGATGAAGGATCAACAGGTTTTGCATACATGCCGTTTAATTCATTGTTTATCTTTTTAGAAATATCATTAGCGGTTGCGAAATCACTCTTCTGAAGAAAAAGCCTTATATCATTTCCATTGCCAAGAGCAAAAACAGGTTCTCTCTCAATAGTAATTCCAGATGGTACCTTACCAGCTGTGGGATGGTTTTTCTGTACTGATCCTGCCCCGCCTTCCGCTGCAAAACCACCTATCGATACAGGCCCCTGGGCCAAACCGTATATCTGTCCGTCAGGACCTTTCAGGGGAGTAAGTAGCAGTGTACCACCCTGAATGCTCTTTGCATCGCCTATGGTTGAAACAAGGGCGTCAATTTTCATTCCCGGTTTTGCAAAGGGAGGAAGTGTAGCAGTGATTACAACTGAGGCCAGACTTTTAGTTTTTATATCATTAAGGTTTAAAGTAAGTCCCATTCTCTTGAGCATATTTACAATACTCTGCACAGCTGCCAGTCCCTTGTCTCCGGTGCCGTCAAGACCTACAATAAGTCCATAACCTATGAGCTGGTTGTCCCTGACACCCTCAAAATTTGCTATGTCCTTAATCCGTGCAGCATGAGTGTTGGATATTATTAAAAAAGAAATCGCAATTAATACTATTATCAATACAATTCGTTTCAAATTCGTCCTCCTGACTCCATAGAACATACCCCTCTAACCCTTAGAATGGCCATATTTTGTCCAATGCCCTGATAGCCCATCCCTGCTTCTGTTTATCATGAATTACACCGTCTCCAACATAATAGACCCTTGCATCAGCAAGACTGCTGCTGAGCACAATATTACTGGAAGATATGTCATCAGGCCTTACCATACCGGTAAGCACAAGTATCTGTCTTTCATCATTAATGGTCAGTTCTTTCCTGCCTGAAAGTATCAGGTTTCCATTAGGAAGCACTTCTACAATTCGTGCAGTTAATGTAGCAACAAGGCTCCCTTCCCTGTTAGTGTCTCCTGAGCCTGAAAAATCCGATGCTGCACTCCCCTTAACAGCTGGAGTTAAGTTAGTGCTTAATGGCCCAAGTACATTGTCTAATCCAATATCAGCGGTCGATTCACGGCTCGTTGATGTATCAGCCGTTCCTGACCCTGAAAGACTTTCGACTACATTAATAGTAACAATATCATTAAGCCTGCTGGCCTTTCTGTCTTCAAAGATATTTACATTATCATTCCAGAGTGAATTCTGAGTCCCTGCATTGCTCTCACCATCAACCTCGTAAACATACTTTGGCGGTAATTCAGGCAGCTTTGCGGAAGGCGATGTAGCGCAGCCGGAAAATAAGAGAACACAATATAGTATACTGATAGTTGATAGTATAGACATATTGGATTTAATCATTATTAAAGGTCCACCCTAACAGTATTTTCATCTATTAATACTCCGACCACTTCTTTTTTTGATGACATGTTAATTGCCCTTACCGGACTTCCTACATAGCCTTTAGCCTTGATTACTCCGGCAGTTTTAATATTCAGCCCCATGTTGTTAATTATGAGAATGACTCTCTTGCCTTTCTTCACCATAGGGGAATACTCGATCATGCCTTCAACTATAGGAACATTTGCTATTATTGATTTCCTTAGCAATTTACCTACAATCTCTTCTGGATTTTTCACAGAACTCCTGGGCATTCTATTAATGTTCATCTTTGCGACATAAACATCTTCCTGGAGGATTAAATGCCCTTTTCTAAAAGACCTTTTACTTTTCACGATCCTCTCTTTTGCCTGTACATTAGCCTTTACTATAATGCGTTGCCCATTCTTGTAAAAAAAGGAAAATATTGCTTTCCCGATAGGGCCTTTCTCTACTACTATCCTTTCAGGTTTTTCCAGAGGGACTGTTTTCACTGATCTTACATTGCTAACATCTATCTCTTCCCAGGGATAACTATTCTTTAGAAATGTTGTTAACACAATTTCCGTATCCCATGAAACAGCGGAAACAACAGGGGCAGGCTGTACCATAAAAACATATGCAATCATGAATATGAATAAAATGGACACTAACCTGTATGGTAAATATTTTATATTCTTCATAATCAGCCTTTAATTACTTACCTCTTAAGAGTGTTTGCCATACGCAGCATATCATCTGATGTCTGGACTACTTTTGAATTAAGTTCATATGCCCTCTGGCTCACAATCATATTTACCATTTCTTCTACCACGTTCACATTGCTGAGTTCGAGAAATCCCTGATTGATTGAGCCCAGCCCATCTGACCCGGGGTTGCCAGTAGTTGCATCTCCTGAAGAACCGGAAGGCAAAAACAGATTCTTTCCAATGGGCAGTAAACCTCCGGGATTCAGAAATTGTGCTAATTCTACCGTGCCGATTTCTGTGGGTTCAGCACTTCCCGCCTGCAGCACCGAAACCGTGCCATCAGAACCGATCGTAACGTCGGTTGTATCTGCAGGAAGTGTAATAGCCGGTTCCAGAGCATATCCGTCAGAATTGACCAGATCACCATCGCTGTTCACCTTAAAAGCCCCTGACCTTGTATATCCTGTGTTCCCGTCAGGCATGGCGATCTGAAAAAAACCGTCACCTTCTATTACCATATCAAACGGGTTGTCCGTGTTCGCAAAATCTCCCTGTTTAAACAGCTTCTGGACAGCAGCTGTTTTAACACCAAGTCCTAACTGAATCCCTGTCGGCAATTCCGCGCCTTCAGCCGAAGATGCCCCCGGTGATTTAATACCCTGGTACATCAGTTCCTGAAAGTCCGCCCTGCTCTTTTTAAAACCATTTGTATTAACATTTGCAAGGTTATTGGATATCACATCTATATTTAATCTTTGCGCCTCCATGCCTGTTGCTGCAATAAACATTGATCGTTGCATCCTATATCCTCCTGAAATTACATTTATTATTTTGAATATTGAATATTGAATTTTGAATCATTTATTTAACTTCCCAACTTGTCTATTGTTTGTGATTCAGCATCATCAAAAGACTGTATCATTTTTGAATATGACTCAAATTCTCTTAAGGCCGTCAACATTTTGACCATTTCTCTGACAACTTGAACATTTGATCCCTCAAGAAATCCCTGATTAACCTGAGAATCTACTGCTTCACCTTGTTCGTTTGTAACAAAATTACCGCCCTCAACCTTAACAAGAACACTTTTATTTGCGAAATCGACTACTTTTAATGCACCTACGGACACACTATCAACAAAGATTTCACCGGAATCATTAATGTCGATCCTGTTCCCCTGAATTGATATTGGGCCGCCGGTTCCAAGCACCTTTATATTGTCTTTCGTTACCAGGTTCCCTTCACTGTTGATCTTAAAGCTTCCGTCCCTTGTATATCTATTGTTTTCAAGGGCAAACAAGCCTTTTCCGCTTATAGCAACATCAAGGGGATTGTCCGTTTTCATAAGAGTACCGCTCGAAAAATCGGTTATTACTTCAGAAATTTCACTCATTGTTCTGCTGTCTTTCTCATTGTTCTGTTTGTTGTCTGAAGGCATAATATAGTCTTTAAAGGAGATCCTCTCCTTTTTGTAACCGGTCGTGGTAGCGTTTGCCATATTCTGAGCATACACATCCATATCTCTCTGTTTCAGCAATGCTCCGGACAGCGCTATGTAAATACCTTTATTCATTATTGAACATAGATGCAATTTTAATGCCTGTAAAACAAGGACCTGAGTGCCTTTTATCAGCTATAAAAAAAGCTTTGTTTTCAGGCCGGCATTTATCATATTGTTTTTGCATTTATTTATTTTTTTTAATTACTACAGGAATTATTTTCCCGCATGGTATTTTTTTCCTATATCCTTATATCTATTTTCCCAGGATGTTTATCTCTTCCGTCTTTCTCATCATCTTTCTTTTTCTTTCTCTTTTCATCTCTTTTCTTCTTGTTCTTCTCTTCCTGTTCCCTTGAAACAGGAGGTGTCCAAAAAATATTATTCAGCTTTTCAATAGCCATTTCAGTAAGGATTAATGAATCCCGTCCTCTTATTTAGTCCAAAATCTATTCCATTTTCTCAAGTTTAGATTTCAGTTTAATAATCGACTGACTATGTATCTGGCAGACCCTGGATTCAGTTATACTGAGAACCTTGCCTATTTCCTGCATTGTAAGCTCTTCATAGTAATAGAGAGAAAGCACAATCTTCTCCTTTTCCGGGAGCGTATCGATTAGCTCTGTAAGGTACCCTTTCATGTCTTTCTCTTCAAGAATACTAAGTGGGCTCTTGGCTTTGGGGTCAGCTATACAGTCAGTTATGCTGAGATCAGCATTCGAATACTTATTGTTCTTAAAATCCTCAAGCCTTAATAAATTAGAAGACGTCGCATATTGAAGCGTCTTGTAATACTCGTTAAGTGGCATGTTTAAAGACTTAGCGACCTCAATATCATCCGGCTTTCTTCGATTTTCCCTTTCAAGCTTGGACCGGGCCTCATTGATAACACTGATCTTTTTCCGCATAGACCTTGGGACCCATGCAGTTGCCCGCAATTCATCAATCATCGCCCCTTTAATTCTTAATTCAGCGTAAGTCTTGAGTTTCACACGTCCGGGCTCAAAACGACTCACCGCATCCATAAGCCCCATGAGACCTACACTTATAAGGTCGTCATTCGTAATGTGCGGCGGAAGTTTCCAGGACAATCTGTATGCTGTATATTTTATATACGGCAAAAACTCCTTTATTATTTCTTCCTTCTTTTCTTCATTAATCTTCGTCTTATATTTCAGCATTTTGTCTTTAAGAGACCTCCGAGAAAAAATTGTAATGTTCCTTTTACACTACTATTATTATCATTGGAAATCTTTTCTGCAATATCTGTCAAACTTTTAGCTGCTTTACTTTCCGGATAAGCCTCCAAAACTGCCTTCTGTTGCCTTACCGCTTTTGGCAGAAAATCATCCCTGGGAATAAAACCTATATAGTCTAGAGAGATGCTGAGAAACTGTTCAGCAGCAGTTGAAAGTCTTTTATAAACATCAGTTGCTTCGGCAGAGTCCTTTACGCTGTTGACCAGAACTTTGAAGTTTTTTTCCTGATATTTTGTAAAAAGTACCTTAATTAGTGCATATGCATCTGTCATTGCCGTAGGTTCAGGCGAAGTTATAATAAGGATCTCCTGTGCGGCCATACAGAAAAACGCTACATTTGGAGATATCCCTGAAGAAGTATCTATCAGGAGATAATCCACTTCTTCATCATATGACTCAAATTCTTCAATCAAACGCAGTCTTTGGAACTCGTCGAGGGCGGTCAATTCCTGGATACCGGAGCTTGCAGGCAATATTTTGATCCCCATAGGACCTTCAACTATAATATCCTTTAACTTCTTTTCTCCGGTAAACAGATGCTTAATGTTGTATTTTGTGGCAAGATTAAGTACAACATCAATGTTGCTCAAGCCAAGATCAGCATCAAGTATCATGACTTTCTTATTCATTTTACTGAAAGCAATTGCCAGGTTGGCTGTAATATTAGTCTTTCCAACTCCTCCCTTTCCACTTGCCACAGCTATCGTTCTAACTGTCCTTCCTTCAGCTGTATTCATTATGCACTCCCTGTCTTTAATATAAGATTTGTCAATTCTTTGCTGTTAACAAATTCAATATTGCCTGGAACCCTCTGGCCAGTAGTTATATACGCAACCGGTTTTTTATAAAGATGGCAAAGGTTGTATATAGAGCCCAGCTTTACGGCTTCATCCGTCTTTGTAAAGGCAATTTTGTCTATAGGTAACTCCCTGTAATGCTTATGTGTTTCCATTAGAAAATCACAATCACTCGATGTGCTTAATAACAGCTGGGTTTCGATCTGAAAACCTGCACTGTATATTTCATTAAGCCCCTCTATGTATTGATTATCTCCCGGGTTCTTTCCGGCTGTATCAATGAATATAAGGTCCCTGTCTGAAAACCTTTCAATGCTCCTTTTCAGACTTTCAAGATTTGCCACTATATCAAGTGGAATCCCGATCATCCTGGAGTATATTCTTATTTGTTCCGCTGCACCTATCTTGTATGTATCAATACTTATAATTGCTGCTCTTTTTCCGTCCTTTATGGCCCTTGATGCAAGCTTTGCGACTGTGGTTGTCTTTCCAACTCCGGTCGGGCCGATTAACATTACTATCTTCTTATTTGTTTTTGACGATGTTTCTGTTTCTGAAGTGACATTGTCTCCTTTGATGGAATCATCAATCTCATCCGACATAAGAGACTCAATGTCTTCGATCGCACTTGCCTTTTCAACAAGCTTAAGAGCAAACTCTTCTTTTATTGCTTTCCCTTTCAGAAAATTGTACGTCTTCTTCATTTCAACCGGAAGGTTCAGTTCAAATCCGGTATTTTTCATTGCTTCAATACTTTCCCTTAAGTCCCTTATTTCGTCCTTCAATTCTGTAATCCCACTCGTACTCTCTGGAGTTTCAAGAGTTACTGACGGTGTAATTATCGGTTCATTAACGGCTTCAACGTCATAATCAACCGCAGCAGTGACTTCCACATATGATTCAGTACCTGTTTTGTCATCTGAAGAAAGGATCACAGCATCTTCGCCAAGTTCTTTTCTTACCAGCTTGAGCGCCTCTCCAAAACTTTTCGCCCTGATTTTTTTAATTTTCATATTTCACCATTCCTCTTACATCCAGATTTGCAGTAGATACAATTTCAGCACTCGAAAGTACAGCAATTGAAGATGATATTCTTTCAACTATCCTTCTGAGATATTTCCTTACATTTGATGAACAAAGAATAATTGGTTGCAATCCCACAAGTTTCTCCGATGAAAGTATCTTTTCGATACTTGTTACAAGCTTATTGATTAAGTCAGGATTTGCAGATCCTCCATCCTGCGTCATCATTCTTTCAAAATTAGGATCAAGAGTAAATACTGAGAGTCTTCCATTCTCATTGAGATACTGTCTTGTAATCGTCCGTGAGAGCGCCTGTCTTACATATTCTGTCAGTACATCCGGGTCCTTTGTGCTTACAGAGTAATCAAGCAGTGTATCGAGAATTGTCGTAATGTCCTTAATAGTTACCCTTTCTTTCAGGAGGTTCTGTAATACACGCTGCACAACACCAAGAGGAAGATTGGTCGGGATCAGCTCTTCTACAATTTTTGGATATGCCTTTGAAACATTATCGAGCAGGTTCTGTGTTTCCGTCCTGGTGAGAAGTTCCCATGAATGGTTCCTTATAAGTTCCGTTATATGCGTGCCTATTACTGTTGCATTGTCAACTACCATATAGCCTGAAATCTGGGCTTTCTCTACGCTGTTTTCATCGATCCAGTAGGCAGGAAGGCCGAATGCAGGTTCTTTAGTCGGTATGCCCTCAATACCTTCAGCATTCCCGGAATCAACAGCAAGCCAGTGTCCCATCATTACTTCACCCTTTGCGATATCAATACCACGGACCAGGAAACTGTACTCGTGAGGCCTTAACTGCAGATTGTCCTTAATATGAATCGGGGGAACAATAAATCCGAATTCTGCCGCAAGCTGCTTTCTCATTGCCTTTATCTTACCAAGCAGTTCCCCGTTGTTTTCATCAACAAGCGGGATGAGGCCATAACCGATTTCAAGGCTTATCGGGTCAAGCTCAAGATATGTCTCTATTGCGGGTTCCTCTTGTACCTGTTCACTTGCGGCTTCTACTATTTCTTCTTCTATTTCAGGGCCCTTCTGCGTAATAACATATGCCAACCCTCCCATTCCAGCTGCGATAAGAAAAAACGGTATATGAGGCAGCCCTGGAACAATACCGAGAGCCATCAAAACACCTGAAACCGTAATAAGGGCCTTGGGATTCAATATTATCTGGTTGGTTATCTCTCTACCAATGTCACTCTCTTTTCCCGCACGACTGACAACTATACCAGCTGCAGTTGATATCAGAAGTGCTGGAATCTGTGATACAAGTCCGTCACCTATTGTAAGTATGGTGTATGTTGTAGCTGCTTCAAGCGCAGGCATTCCCATCTGTAATGTACCAATGATAAGTCCCCCGAGTATATTGATCGCTGTTATAACCAGTCCTGCAACGGCATCCCCTCTTACAAACTTACTTGCACCGTCCATCGAACCGTAATAATCGGCTTCATTCGAGATAGTTTCCCTGCGCGTGCGGGCTTCAATGTCGTCTATAACACCACTATTCAGGTCTGCATCAATGGCCATCTGTTTGCCCGGCATTGCATCGAGAGTAAACCTTGCTGCAACTTCCGCTATTCTCATTGACCCTTTTGTTATTACAACAAAATTCACAATAACAAGAATAAGAAATACTATTATGCCTACCGCATAGTTACCACCTACCACAAAACTACCAAATGACTTAATTACCGAACCTGCTGCATCGACTCCCTCATGTCCCTTAAGAAGTATTAATCTTGTAGTGGCAACATTCAGAGAAAGCCTGAAAAGAGTTGACATAAGAAGAATTGAAGGCAAAACTGAAAACTCAAGCGGTGTCTTAATATAAATAGATGTAATGAGTATTGTTATTGAAAGTGAAATAGAGAGGGTCAACAACATATCAAGTATAAATGGCGGTACGGGAAGCAGCATTACACCGATGACCGACACCATTAATATGGCAATAATTATGTCTCCCTTTTTCCTCATAAAATCCAGCATATTTATATCTTCCCTTTAATTTTGTATATGTATGCGATTATTTTCGCTACCGCCACATAAAGTTCTTCCGGAATATATGTATTCAATTCAAGCTTAAAGAGTGACCGTGCTATTGGTTTTTCTTCTATGACCGGAATACCATGTTTCTTTGCGATCGCTTTTATCTTCTCTGCAATAATACCTGCGCCCTTTGCAATTATCTTAGGGGCATGCATTTTATTGTCTTCGTATTTCAAGGCAACAGCAAGATGCTGAGGGTTCGTTATTACAACAGTTGACTTCTCAACTTCCTGCATCATACGCTTCCTTGCTGCTTCCCTCTGGATGCTCCTGATTCTTGCTTTTATTATGGGGTCCCCTTCACTTTCCTTGTTTTCGTCCCTGATTTCCTGTTTTGTCATTTTCAAGGACTTTTCGTGCTGCCATCTATCAATGAAATAACCTATAATAGCGATGACCATATAGTAGGAAAACGCTGTTACAACAGCATCCATAACCATATCCCCGCCCACTTTCAATATACTTGAGTATTCCATTGCTGCAAGGGCCGGTAAATTCTCCAGGTTTTTCTCAAGAACGTAATAGACTACCCATATACCTGCTGAAAATTTCATCAGGCTTTTGCATAATTCCATCAAGCTGTTCATGGAAAACATTTTCTTTATTCCCTTGATCGGACTCAGTTTACTTATCTCAAATTTAATCCCTTTTGTAATAAAGCCTGTCTGAATTACATTTGCAAATACAACAAGGACAATAGAAGAAAGAAAAATAGGGGCCACTATTTTCATACCCTGGACAGTTGCAACTTTTGATACATGCATAGGATCCATACCATATTTCATGCTTAACATACCGCTTAACATTGAGGCGAGGCTGGAGAAAATATATTCACCGGAAAAAAAGAAAATCAACATTGTTCCACCGATCGCAGCCATAGCACTCAGGTCTTTGTTTTTGGCAACCTGACCATCATCTCTTGACTTTTCCTTCTTTCGATCAGTTGGTTTTTCTGTTTTGTCTTGAGCGCTTTCTTCAGCCATTTCTTCAACTCATACCTTGCACGATAAGTATTTCACGCACATAAAAGGTATATCTCAGCCTTTCGCCAAAAAGATAAGACGAGTCATCTCGTCCCTTATGTTATTAAACTCAATACCAAGCACATACTCCAATACAGGAATACACATTATTATCAACACGAATCCGATAAAAATATTTAACGGCATTGTGATGAAAAATATATTTATCTGCGGCGCTGCCTTATACAAAAAACCGGCCAGAATGTGAACCATTAATAAACACACAATAATCGGCGCGCTAATCTTTATAGCAAGAAGAAAGAGTTTACCCCCCATTGCCAGAACTACCGGGATTACAGGGAGAATTTGAACACCACCAGCCGGCAATATTTCAAAACTCTTTACAAATACATAAATAAGATCATGATGTATGTCCATTACAAGAAAAAAGAGCATCGCTATAATTCCATAAGCCTCAGCGATCTGTGTTGACTGCCCCATTTCGGGATTAATCGCAGTCGCAATCGACATACCTATCATATGACTGATAAATAACCCGGCCATGTTTATTCCAAGAAAAATAACCCTTACACTAAAACCTAAGGTGAGACCAAAAAAGATTTCCCGGACTATGAGCATGGGGATATGGTCTTCGGTGATTTGAATATTCAAAGTAGGAGTCAGGAGCAGCGAAATAACTACCGCTATTCCAAGACGAAATTGCATTGGTATTTGTTTACTTCCGATAATAGGTATCAAACTCACGAATAAACTTGTCCGCAAAAGTATGACTAAAAAATTCGGGACATATTTTGCGAGTTCAGCAATGTCGCTCTGTAAAAATTCGTTCACTTGCATTCCTTATCTGACATATAAAGGTATATTGTTTATCAGATTTGTGGTAAACACTACAATTGTGTCCGTAAGCCAGGGCATCATTAAAAAAAGGAGCAGGAATACACCCAGCATTTTTGGTACAAACGTCAGTGTAAACTCCTGAATTTGTGTAACTGTCTGAAAAATACCTACCATTAGACCTATAACCAGACCCGCGGCAAGCGGAGGGCCGGCCACATACAGGATTGTTTTGAACATTTGTGCTGACAGCCCTTTTAACATTTCCGGTGTCATTAAAAAGTCCTCATTATTGAGCCGATAACCAGGTTCCAACCGTCAACAAGAACAAATAACAGCAGTTTAAACGGAAGCGAAATCATGACGGGCGGAAGCATCATCATACCCATGCTAAGGAGTATACTGGCTATTACCATGTCTATTACAAGAAACGGTAAAAACAATAAGAAACCTATTTCAAACGCGGTCTTTAATTCACTTATCGCAAACGACGGTACAAGTACACTCATCGTCAGGTCTTCCGGCTTTTCAGGTGCAGTTTTTCTGGCAAGATTCAGGAAGAGCGCGATATCTTTTTGTCTTGTCTGTTTCAGCATGAATTGTTTTAATGGTGATGCAGCTTTATCTATGGCTTCTCCGAAAGCGACTTCTTCCTGGATATACGGTTTTATCGCATTTTCGTTGATAACATCAATTGTAGGAGACATAACAAAAAAAGTAAGGAACAGGGAAAGTCCGATTACAACGGGAGTCGGTGGTACATTCTGTCCCCCAAAGGCATGTCTTAAAAATGAGAGTACAACAACTATACGGGTAAATGATGTGAACATAATAAGCACTGCCGGCAAAAAAGAAAGAAAGCTTATTAAGAGAAACACTTCTAATAAAGGATTGTCGATACCTCTAAAATCAATAGCGTCTGCTGGAGAAGCAATGGCCAGTAGTATAAACAGGACCGTCGCAATCTTGAGAAAATGTATTTTTTTATGTGTACAATTCAATTTAATTATGCTCCCAGGCTTTTAAATTTTTCCAGTGTACTACTGAATCCATCCTGCTCTTTTAAATCAAGTTCGTCCTCTTTAAATATTTTCAACAGCCTCATATCATTAGTCGAAACACCAAGAATCAATATCTCTTTACCTATCTTCAGAGCAGCAACACCCTTTTTCGTACCGATCGGCTGATAACTCACAACATTCATAAGACCGACACGGTTCTGTTTCTTTTTAAATACATAAGCTGCTGCAATTATTAAAACGACTATAAAAAACAGGGCCGCGGCCATTTGTGAATATGCTTCCATCATTGTAGTTGGGTCAACCTTTCTGTGGCACTCACAATGTCAGTAAGTCTGACACCAAATTTTTCATTTACAACTACTACTTCCCCTCTAGCCACAAGTTTTCTGTTTGCAAGAATTTCCATAGGTTCTCCAGCGAGCTTTTCGAGTTCTACAACTGATCCCTGTCCAAGCTGTAATAAGTCCTTTATCATCATTCTTGTGGTGCCAAGCTGGACCGTAATTTCAACCGGGATATCCAGGAGAAATTCTATATCTTTTTGCGTTACCTGGAGAGCTTCCTCTTTCAGGTTCTGAAAATCAGGGTCCTGAACATTTTCCTGTTTAGCTTCGTCCGCCATGAGATACACCTCTTATTTTCTTTATAGTTATTAACATTTTAATTAATTAATTAATTTTGTTATTTTTATCGCCTGGTTACCTTTACTGAAACCTGGCAAACCCCTATATTTCGGGACACCCTCTACTTTAACCAGGAGATCGTCTTCAACCGATTTTCCGATTTTAATAATATTACCTTCCTTGAAATTCATTAATTGCTCAAAATCAATCATGAAACTTCCGATTTCAGCAGTGATGTCTACTTCTGCATCAATAATAGATTTCTTCATTACCTCAGCCCATCTATGGTCTGTTTCGAATTTGTCGCCCTGTATGCCTGAATATAGTTTTTCTTTTATTGGTTCAATCATTGAATAAGGGAAACAGAAAAACATTCTCCCTGTGAACTCCTCTATTTCGAGAGTGACTTCTATACTGATTACAATTTCTCCCGGTGTAACAATAGAGACGAACTGAGGGTTTATTTCCGTGCTCGAAAATTTCGGCTTAACAGGTGAGACCGCATGCCATGATGACTCAATATCTTTTAGAGCAACATCAACCACTCTGTTGATAATCCTCTGTTCAATTGGGGTAAACGCCCTTCCCTCTGATTTAACATGTTTTGCAGAAGCTCCACCAAAGAAGAACTCTACAAAGGCGAAGACAAGGGGCGCTTCCATTACGAGCAAACCATATCCCTTAAGCGGGTCCATGGTAAAAAGATTAATACTCGAAGGCATAGGGATCGTCTTCATGAAATCACTGTATTTAATTGTCTCAACATTTTCTATGTTTATATCAATGTACTTCATGATTAGTGTTGAAACAGAACTTCTGAAGCTTCTTGAAAAGGCATCGTTTATCTTTTCAAGACCGGGCATCTTGCCGCGGATAATACGTTCCTGGCTGGTAAAGTCATACGGAAGTACACCGCCAATTATCTGCTCTTTAGCATCTTCAGTGTCTATATCACCAGAGGCTACACCTTTTAATAGAGCATCGACTTCATCTTGCGAAAGTACTTTATCTGTCATTGCATTACAAACTCGGTGAAATAAATGTTTTTAATGATGTCTTGTTCCATTCCCAGGATCTGATTTGCCCTGAAAAGCAGTTCGTCCTTAAGTTGAAATTTTCCTTCAGGGCTTGCGATTGCTTTAATAGATTTGCTGCCTATGAGTGTAATAATTGTGTCCCTTAGCTGGGGGGTTTTCAGTGCAACCTGCTCTTTTGGAATATCTGCGGATATCTCAAATTCAATTGTTACCTTTAGATATCTGCCCTGGTCCACGAGATTCAGAATAAACGGAGCGAGTGAGAGCATCGCGGAGTTTACACCTTTGGCTTCTTCTCCACCATGTGAATCCTTGGCCTCTTCTTCACCATGAGTCTCTTCACCGCCTGACATTAGTGTATAACCTACAAATCCACCGGCTATAAGCACTACGACTGCAGCCGCGATGATTATTATGAGTTTCTTGTTTCCCTTATTAGGGGGTGCCTCTGTCCCTTCTTCCGGGGTAGCTTCATTTTCATCAGCCATTACTTAAATCCTCCATATAATGATCATTAACTTTAAATCTCTCATTTGAAAAGTAACCGTAGTTATTCATTTTTCCTTATATATACAATATTCATGCCTGTTGTAACTTGTTGCTTTAATTGGCTTTTGACTGCTTCAGCTCTGTCAATTTTGTGACGCTTTGTTGGTTTTATTGGCTATCTTTGTACGTTCATGTTAGATATCTGAGATGGATACTTGTATCATGAGAGGAATTTAACCGTTTTAAGAAAGAGGCTCCTGAAACTCTCACCGATATCCAGAAAGCTGTGAGGTTTTATTATCTAGTAAGAAATGGATATGCCAGCAGAATCAAGAATCCTTCTTTTTCTATAGCACCTTCAGGGAAGCCTCGAATGAATTAATTTTATTGACATGTAAAATACTCCATGATATTAAGATAATAGAGATAAAAAAGGATTTCCTGTATGGGTTAGTACGGGAATAGGTGGAGAAAGATGAAAAAGTTATTATCGTTCATAGTAATAATATTTATAATCGTTACTGCTTTAGTCCTTATGAAAGATCAATTGCTAAAGACAGTTGTAGTTAAGGCAACGGAAGCAATCACTGGTGCGCCGGTCAATATTGACACTTTTCACTTAGACATCTCTAAACAGAATGTGCGCATAAAGGGTTTCAGACTTTACAATCCCAAGGGATTTCCTGAAGGATTAATATTGGATATACCAGAAATAAGTGTTGATTATAACTTGTCCGCACTAATGGAAAAGAAATTTCACCTTTACTCAGTTGTCATTAACTTGAATGAAGTGGGTATTGTTAAGAATAAAGAGAAAAAACTAAATGTGGACTCACTGAAAGTATCACAGGCGAAAAAGAAACCTAATGAAAAAGAGGAAAAGCCATCTGAAAATATGCCGATGCAGATAGACAAGCTTACCTTAAGTATAGGAAAAGTGGTATATAAAGATTTTACCGATGATGAGATACCCACTGTTCTTGTATACGACCTGGGGATGGAGAAGAGGACTTATAAGAATCTAACAAGCGCTGAACAACTTGTTGCCTTGATGTTGACGGAGTCGCTTAAGCCGACGGCAATAAAAGGTGCTGCAATTTATGGGGCATACACTATAGTTGGTGCAGGATTAGTACCCATAGGTGTTGTTGGAGCTATTGTCACTATGATGGGTAAGGATAACGTTGAGGAGAGTTTCAATGTTAGTTTTGACAAGGCTTATAAGGTGAGTTTAGAGATTCTAAGGAAAACAGGAGAAGTGAAAAAAGAAAATAAAGCTAAAGGGACAATAAAGGCAAAAGTAAAGTCACATGGTGTTACGGTAAAGATTGAGAAAATATCAGGTGCAGCTACCAGGATTACGGTTTCAGCAAGAAAATTATTCAAACCCAAAATCCCCTTTGCAAGTGGTGTTCTTTATCAGATCAGCGAAAAACTAAAATCGAGATAATCAGTCTCCATGAAGATACAATTCCATATCTTGATTACTTAATAGATAGCTGTAATAACCTCGGTTGTAATATTGAAATGGAAAAACAACTACTTATTGATTTCGATATTCTTGAAAAATTCAAAGACAGGGTACAACTTCATTTGTAGTTATCACTATTATATTCTTAAAATCTGTTCACTTGAACTATTCTATCTATTTCACTGATAAGATCCTGTTTTCTAAATGGTTTATTTATACAACTGTTCATGCCGGCATTCAAACAGCGTTCACGATCTTCCTCAAATGCATGAGCAGTGACAGCTATTATCGGTATATTGGGATCAATATAGCTGTCCTTAGAATTTCTTATTAGTTCAGTAGCCTCGATCCCATCCATTTCCGGCATCTGGATGTCCATTAGAATTAAATCAAACTTATTTCCCTTTAATGCCTCAACAGCTTCCCTTCCATTGCATGCAATTTGCACATTGTGCCCGCATTTTTCCAGCATTTTACTCGCAACTTTTTGATTTACCAGATTATCTTCAGCTAACAAAATCATAAGACTATCAGTCTTGCAAAAATCCTTACTAACATCAAACAAAAGTTTAGTTTCTTGTTTTTCTAAAGGAAGTCCTTTTCTGAATCCGGCAGTAAAGTGAAAAATGCTCCATTTACCCTGTTCGCTTTCCGCCCAAATTTTTCCGCCCATTAAATTTACTAGTTTTTGTGAAATAGTAAGGCCGAGCCCAGTCCCGGTGTATTTTCTTGTACTTGACTCATCTACCTGCGAGAATCTCCCGAATATACTTTTAATTTTGTCCTTAGGGATACCTATCCCTGTATCATGGATTGAAAAATGAAGAATAAATGTTTGATTACTTTCATCCTTACCTGCAACTTTCGCAACATATAAAGAGATACTGCCTTTATTGGTAAATTTAATAGCATTACCAAAGAGATTCACGAGAATTTGTCTGAGACAGTTAGAATCTCCGTTTAGCTCAAAAGGCACATCTGGATGGACAGTGAAGTCTATATCAATACCTTCTCTCACTGCCTGGAAACTAAACATGCTAATAACGCTTTCAATTACACTTATAAGATTGAAATCTATCTCTTTTATCTTTAGCTTTTCAGCTTCGATTTTTGAAAGGTCAAGAATACTGTTCAGTAATACAAGGAGAGACGCAGAAGAAATCCGAGTAGTTTCCAAGTATTCCCTTTGTTCAGTCGTCAATTCCGTTTCAAGAGCCATGTCAGTCATGCCTATGATAGCATTCATGGGAGTTCGTATTTCATGGCTCATATTGGCAAGGAAGGCACTCTTGGCCTTGTTCGCCTGCTTTGCCTCTTCTACAGAATCGTTCAAATCAGACATTGTCATTTTTAATTTAGTTGCCATTGTATTAAAAGAAGATGCCAGAGAACCTACCTCATCATTGGAATCTTCAGAAATCATATGATCGTAATTTCCATCACCTATAGCTTTTGCAGCAACTGCTATCCTTGAAAGAGGCAGAGTTATCTTTCTTGCTAATACATAAGAACAGATCAGGAGCAATATAACGATCGAAACAGTAAACAAGACCACAACTAATCGAAGATTACGTGTAGAAGAGAATATGTCCTCGTAATCCTGGAGAATTATAATAAGCCAGCCAGGGTTGGGCATACCCTGGACATCCGGAAGATAGCTATATGTTGAAAAGGACTTCATATTGTGTTCTGAAGTTTCGACAAGAAATCCCCTTTTTCCTTCACTGGCCCATCTCGCTGATTGCATTCCGATTGTAATCAGGTTATCTGTAAACATCTCCTCTGGATCGTAGCAGGAAATAGCCAAGCCATCACTCCGGGTCATCATAATGTGGTCTGTCATTTTCTGGGATTTACCTCGTATTTTAATTCCTGAAATCATTTCATTTATCATTTCCCAATCAAGGGATGCGATTATAACCCCTGAATTTAATGAACTGTCTTTAAAGTTCTTGACCGGGGCATAGATATTAAATGCATATTCTTTAGCAGCATCATCATACATGGGGCCGTCAAATGACTGGCGTCCCTGCAGTGCCGCATGCAAGGCCATTTTATTAGCAAAAAGGGCTTCACCTTTTAGTTGATTCTGCCCACTCGACGCTACTACCATCCCTGAACTGTCAACAAGCGCAATATAATGATATCCATTGTAAGCTTGCTTAATATCCTCCAGAAGGGAAGACGTATCATCAGCATAGTGAAGACCATGCTCAAGCGCTAAAGCAAATTGCTCATTACTGCTCCAGGCAAGTGTATTTTCGTATTTGTGAAACAGGTAATCGTTTACCCTGCTCGTGACAGACTCAGAGAAATCAAGAGAGGCGGAACCAATATTCCTCATCAGAGCATTGGTCCCGGTATTAATCGCTATAGTCCCAATGATTATTGCCGGCACAATAGAAAAAATGACTAGGATAATTATTATTTTGTTCCGTATGCCCATTAATTGAGGTTAATCCTCATAATAATTTCATCCTTTCATTTTGAATAAATATATCATATAAACACTTAAGGGTATCTTTATTAGCAATCTTTCATATTCATGTAGTTACAGCACTACTATTGAATACGACAGAAAAACAGGATGTCTAAATGGGGGGAAACCTATGTTTTTCTTTAGGGAAATTACCGATGGGTGGATATGAATATTTGTGAGGGCAATAAATTTGTTTATATTTTTTTAAAACAAGAGAGAATGTTATTCGACATCTATCAATTCATTTTCGATCGCGGTAGCAACAGCCTGTGTCCTTGTAACAGCCTCAAGCTTTTTCATAACATTGTTGATATGAAAATTAACTGTCCGCTCGCTAATTCCGAGGATAACTGATATGTCCCATGAACTCTTGCCGCTCTTCAACCATTTCAGTACTTCTCTTTCCCTCATGGAGAGAGGTGGTAGATTTTTCTTTTTGCCGATATGATAGCTTTTTAAGGCATCTTTTACATTTTCAACTATATCATTGTTTTTAAACGGCTTGGTTATGTAATCAAATGCTCCCATTTTTATGGCCTGGACAGCGTCCTGTATATCACCATATCCCGTTAGCATGATTACAGCCGCATTCCTGTCTATTTTTTTAATTTCTTTAAGGACCTCAAGACCATTAGTTCCGGGAAGTCTGACATCCAGCAGGACCATATCAGGCGAATGCGCCCCCATTTTCCGCACAGCTTCCTTCCCTGTATCAGCAACAACAGCTTCAAATCCCTCCATCTCTAAAAGGTCAGAAAGGATCAACAGCATATCTTTGTCATCATCAACTATAAGAATTTTGTCCATTTTCTTCGAATTCTTTTTAAATAATTGTAAAAGCCCTTAAGAAGATCAATATTATCATTATTTTACAACAAATTATACTGTTATTTTTAACAGTTGTTTAAAATATGTTTTTAACAATAAGATATTGTCTCAGTTTTGATCAGTTTATGTGGTCCCTGATAAAATAAATCGGAATGGATGAGACTACTAAAGCAGTAGATGCCAGATAAGACATTGACTTAAATCCGTATATTTCTATTAAATAACCCCCTAATAAAAGTCCTAAGGCACCAGATATTTTAATAGTAGCATTAAACCGGCCAACGCTCCTTCCTCTTTTTATTTTAGAAGTTACATCACCCAGAAAAGTTGTTTGAATAGTGACCGTAATACCATTTGTTATTCCGAGGAGTCCTTGTATGACGTATAGTTGGTATGGTTCCGTTATAAACGGATATAGTACAAAAACTGCAGCGTTTACATATGTTATTGCAAGAAGAAGGGTCTTCTTGCCCAGCCTGTCATAATAAATTCCTGCAAAGTATGTGGCAGGTGACTGGATAATTAAAAAAATGCAAAAAGCCAATCCAAGTTTTTCCATGCCCCCGCTTATTTCAGATGCATAAACCACATAAAACGGCCCGACCAATCCTGAAATAATAGCCCAAAGTGAGTTTACCGAAGAAAACAAATGAAGATTTTTGGCGTTTAATGTCTCTGTTTCCTTATCAGTCATCTTAACGTCTCTTCCTGGAATTGCTTTTTCTTAAATAGCTTTTTCCTTTATAAAGAAAATAAGAATAGTTGAAAGAACATAGGCCATAGATGCAAGATAAAACATGGATTTAAATCCATATTCCTTTACTAAATACCCCCCAAGTAAAAGGCCTATTCCTGCAGATAGTGTTTCTATAGCATTGTATTTACCTACTTTCTGTCCTCTTTTTGTGTCTGAAGTCAGGTCTCCAAGGAAAGATATGCTTATGGTTACTACAATACCGCTTATCATCCCGAATAGTGCCTGGAGCAAATATATCTGTCGGGCCTCAGTTAATAATGTATATAGCAAGAGGACCCCTGCTTTTCCGTAGGCCGCAACAAAGAGAAACATTCTTCTTCCTAACATATCAGAGATTCTCCCAACAAAATATGTAGTAATGGATTGCACAAGCATCATGATGCAAAAAGCAAGTCCGAGTTTATCCATACCCCCGGTTACTTTTGATACATACAGAATAAAAAAAGGACCGATTAGTCCTGAAATGATAGCCCACACTGAACTGATTACAGTGTACAGTTTTAGATTTCTATTATTCGAACAATCCAAAGCCACTTTCATTAAGTCCTAATTATGTAAAATAATAAAGTTTGAATCAGGTCCTCAAACCTGCATATTACTTTTTAAGTACTTATTGGCTTTGCTATAAAACTTTATTTCAGATAATAGATTTCTACTAAATAGAAGAGTGTTGTTATATATGAGAATGCGCTTGTTCAACATATCTTCTATATTTAATATCCTGCTTTATTATTGATTCAAGGGTGGAGTCAAGAAAAGTTTTTTTACAGTCAACGTTATCAATGTGACCGTCTCTCACATAAGACATATAACGGCACCCTCCAAAACATAGCGGGAAATATACGCACTCTTCACACTCACTGTTTTTCCAGTTTCCTATCCTGTATGTTTCGCTATAATCACTGGTACCGCTGCGGAGGTCCCCTATTTCATACTTTTTTCTTCCTACAAATACAGGACATTTATAAATACTTCCATCATAATTAACTACAAAGGCGTCTTTTATCTCTACCTGACAGGGAGTCGGCTGCAACTTCGGTATACTGTACCCCCTTTTCATCACCTCTTCTCTTAACAATGTACTAGATTGTATGACCCATGGTTCATTTAAAGACATTAAACCGTCTATATAATCAGAGGGCGCCTTCTCATTTTGAGGATGGTTCATAACAGCATCGAATTTAAGCTGATATACTTTATCTGGAGTAAGGCCCTCATTTTCAAGACAATCAATCAGTTCAGGAAATCTTTCATAATTTCCTTTCTGGTAATTACCTCCAATTCTTACATTGATGAGATCTATAGTCTCCTTTAGATTATTTATAATATTGTCAAAACTCTCACCACCGTTTCTGAATGGACGGCATTTATTATGTATATCAGGTGGACCGTCTATTGTTGTCTTAATACCGGTCAAACCTATAGATACGAGTTCTTCCGCGATTCTTCTTTTAAAGAGTGACGCGTTTGTTACAAGGGTAAAGGAAAACTCGATCCCCCTGGACTCTGAAAATGATTTAATTTCTTTTGAAATGGATTTTATAAGGTCCAGGCTCAGGAGCGGTTCTCCACCGTAAAAATCTATTTTGATATATTTTTTATCTGGAGTTGCTTTGCTCTTAATGAAATCAATGAGAAGCCCGGCTATTTCTTCACTCATGTAGTGTTTGCCCTTAAGGTCGCCTTCATAGCAATAGACACAGCTGAAATTACATTCGAGGTTCAGGATAACCGAAATTCTCAGTCTCCGATCATTCTTGTTGATATGGTCCAGTAGTCCGAGGACCTCCTTTTTTTCCTCTTGCGTGTCATTGACAATCATTCCGAGTTCAGATAAAGTTGCTTTATTTTTTGGGGACAGCGTATTTTCCTGAATCGCGTTATATGTTTCTTCCTTAAGAAGGACCATTGAAGTCTTTTTTGTGGAATAAAGGAGTAGATGCCCGGGCTTTTCCTCAAAAGTATATTTCTTTATGTAGTGTGAAAGTTTCATTTTTTTTAGTAAAGGAAGTAAAGGGGAGGCTGCCCTCCCCTTTGTCTGTTCTAATCTATTGGAGCGTTTGGTCCAGCACAGCAACTTCCATAATTATCCGCATCATTCATATCAAAACCTTGGTCAAGCACCATAATTTCATCCATGCCATCCTCCTTTCCAAACAATTTGTCTTTAGAAAAGACAAATTGTTCTAAATAAATATCACCGGATGGACAGGATTAGAAATTAAGTCTCAGACCAGCCTCTATCCACCTTTCAGGATTTTTCCTGACTTCTACGTCATACTGATCATCATTCAGAAGATTATGTACATTAA
>PJEL010000440.1_pt1 | contig 48555 bp, 72 predicted proteins | sample 1853271 | NCBI WGS metagenome assembly PJEL01 (sample SAMN08108733, study PRJNA415343) | Invertebrate metagenome, whole genome shotgun sequencing project. | host: Globobulimina | place: Sweden: Gullmar Fjord | collected 2015-08
AGACGCTCAGGTATATGGAGACGCTAAGTTATCTGGCGACGCTTTGGTATATGGAGACGCTTTGGTATATGGCAAGGCTAAGGTATATGGAGACGCTAAGGTATATGGCGACGCTTGGGTATCTGGCAAGGCTCAGGTATCTGACAACGCTAAGGTATGTGACGACGCTCATGTATCTGGCGACGCTTTGGTATATGGAGACGCTCAGGTATATGGAGACGCTAAGGTATCTGGCGACGCTAAGGTATCTGGCAAGGCTCGGGTATATGGAGACGCTTTGGTATATGGAGACGCTAAGGTATATGGCGACGCTTGGGTATCTGGCAAGGCTCAGGTATTTGGCTACGCTCAGGTATCTGGAGACGCTCAGGTATATGGAGACGCTAAGGTATCTGGCAAGGCTCAGGTATTTGGCTACGCTCAGGTATCTGACAACGCTAAGGTATCTGGCGACGCTTGGGTATCTGGCGACGCTTTGGTATATGGAGACGCTCAGGTATATGGAGACGCTAAGGTATCTGGCAAGGCTCAGGTATTTGGCTACGCTCAGGTATCTGACTACGTTTGGGTATCTGGCAACGATAAGGTATCTGGCAACGATAAGGTATCTGGCGACGCTTGGGTATATGGCAAGGCTCAGGTATGTGGAGACGCTAAGGTATATGGAGAACAAAATACTGCGGATGTTCCAAAAAAAGAACACCAAGAATACCATGTTATCGTAAAAACAATTTATATTGTAAATGGTCAAGAATTTGATAGTAAAAAAGATGTTGTTAATTATATTTTCCAGAATAAAGGATACAATGGGTAAAAAAGTTGTCGCAGTAGTTCAAGCTAGAATGGGAAGTACAAGACTCCCAGGCAAGGTTATGCTTGATCTTGATGGTAAACCTGTAATTGAGAGAGTGATTGAGAGACTGGAGAGGTGTAAATTGCTAGATGCTATAGTGATTGCTACCACACCGAGTTCAGACGAGATAATTGATTGGTGCTGTGAAAATAAGATTAAATTCATTATCGGATCTGAGGATGATGTGCTTGGCAGGGTTGCACACGCTAGTCGCAGGATGAAGGCTGATGTTATTGTGGATATAACTGCCGATTGTCCTTTGATCGATCCTGAAGTGGTTGATCAATGCATTGGGATACTTATCAATGAAGGCAAAGTTCATGTCACCAATACCGTTGTACGAACATTCCCAGATGGGTTTGATGTACAGGTTTACACTCTTGAGATCTTGGAGAAGATTAACGAGATTGTTACAGACAAGAATCACAGGAAGCATACTGGGTGGAATATAGATCATTATTTATGTTTATTGAAAGAACTAGTTGTAAATGTTTTGGTAGAAGATCAAAAATATAATGAACCAGAAATGAGGGTCACATTGGACACAGAAGAAGACTATCTTTTGATTCAAACTATCTTTGAAACATTTAGGGGTAAGAATTTCGGGTATAAGGATGTTATTGATCTTCTAAGGGAAAGACCAGCATTGAGAAAACTAAACGATAAGATAAAACCTAAAGTAGCAGGAGAAGGGTGAGAAAGCTTAACAAATTGAATATGTCATTATTGAGGATGGCAATAGTAAACATGAGGCATATTTACGATGCCTTGGCTCCTGAAATAAAGACTGTTCTGTTTCATCTTGATATCGAGTTAATGAAGGCAGAGGAGTACATAAAAGAAAATAAATGAAATATTTCTTTATATTTGTTTGTTTAATTTTAGGATGCTCTCCAATGGCAACCGAGAAAGATGTTATTAAAACTCTCAGCTTATGTGATGTTCATAAAGGGGTTGCTCAATTTAAAATGCTTGGGCCTAGAGAAATAAAAGTAATGTGCGCTGACGGATCAGAATTTATATCAGATTTTAGTAAAACAAAATAGCCGGATAGCTCAATTGGCAGAGCATGAGGTTTTGATCCTCAGTACCTAAGTTCGAAACTTAGTCCGGCCTCCGTATAAGGGTAATATGAAAATAAACTTTAAACCAGATGTCTTTGATCATCCAGATAGGTGCGAGTCTGAGGTAAATGAAAAGGGTTACGATATGTGTTTTTATTTAGATGACGAGGAATGTGTCTTATTTAATGATGCTACAGGTTATTACAAAGCGGATGATATTATTTTAAAATCAAAAACATGCAGGAAATTTTATAACGAGGCTAAAATAAATGAAAAAACTATATAGATTTAATTGGGACTGTGGCAGAATGGGTGATTTGGAAGGAGTATTTGTCGCCGAGGAAAAAGTAATACAAGATGCGATTGGTGCTAAGGTAGAATTTGGAGAAGTTCTTGGAAAGCACAGCGAAATATTTGGACAGATCGACGAATGTGATATCACAGTACTTTCAGAAGATCAAGAATTTATTGAAAAGTTGATTTTAGTTTTTGGTGGATTATTGATTTCTGGGTATAACCCATTGGAATACTTGAATGAAGATGAGGAATTTTAAACAAAACGAATATAGGGGAAGCTGTATGAAAAAATACACTGCAATTACAATCGGTTGCGGGTCAGTAGGGGCATTAAAGCCTGATAAATTCGATTCTCCAGACACGGAAGCTGTACTTACACATGCCCATGCAATCTTCAATCATAAAAGGATTGAGCTGCTAGGTTGTATTGACGCTGACGGATCTAAAGCAAATCTAGCAGCAGAGAAATGGGGAACAGAGGTCTATAATAAAATTTTAGGAAACCCAGATATTGTTGTAGTGGCTACACCAACAAGCACCCATAAAGATGTGTTCGGATACATTCACGAGAATTTAGACCCGAGAATCGTTGTAGGCGAGAAGCCTTTGGGTTCAGATATTGTGGAGTGCCGACATATTAATGCTACCAACGATTCTGAGATAGCCGTCAATTACATCAGAAGATACGAGCATACACATCAGACAGTAGCAGCAATTTTTTATCATCTAGGTAAGAGTGAGCAAATATACGGCTGTCATGTGTATTACGGCAGGGGTCTTATGCATGATGGCTGTCATGCTCTTGACTTAATGAATTGGTGGTTCGGTAGACAGGTTTGCACAAAAATTACAAACTTTGTGGTTGAAGAGGACTTTGATCCTTCTTACGGATTTGTCGCTAAGCATGACAGATGCCCACAAGTTGTATTCACTCCTGTGGACAGTAAGGAAGTCGGCATGTTCGAAATAGAGGTTATGACTTCTGTTGGCAAGTATTCTCTTATATCAAACGGGTCTAAACTGTCTCTCAGGCAAGTTGTAAAAGGTGACGATTGGGGAGATTATCCTTCTCTTGGGGTTGAATCAAATACCACCAGTACAGATCTGACAAACGCGATGACTGGACTATACGACAATGTAATCGATTATCTTGATGGAAAGGCTAAGTTAAAATGTACTGGAGAGGATGCGGTTAATGTGTGGAAAAATTATGAACAAATAAAAGGGACAATATGAAAATAGAAACTGATTTTAAGATAGGAGATTCTCTAAGAGACATAGTTACTGGATTTGAAGGAATCTGCCTTGCTGTAACAAAATATTCAACTGGATGTATCCATTACGGATTGCAGTCAGAATGCGTGACAGATGGTAAACCTGCTGATTTGGAATGGTTTTGGGGGACCAGGTTAAAACTTGCACATAAAAATAAAGTGGAGTTCTCAACAGGTGAATCCGTCGGAGGACCACAGCCAAATGCTCCACAAGGTTAAAAACATAAAAAAAGGTAGTGTGCAGATTTTGAGGAGATAAAATAATGAAATTAGCTATTAACGGTGGAGAACCGATTAGAACAAAAGTTTTTCCAAGTCAGTTAAATTATGATTTAAGAGAGAGAAAGGCAGTTGAAAGAGTGTTTATGAGAGGAAGATTCACCGGTTATCAAGGCAATGTGAATAATTTCAAAGGTGGAGTCGAAGTACAGGAACTTGAAAAAGAATGGTGTAAAGCCTTCGGTGTTAAGTACGCGATTCCTTGCAACTCAGCCACATCAGGTCTTGAGCTTGCGTGCGAAGCTGTTGGGATCAGTCGTGGAGATAAAGTCATTGTGTCCCCTTACTCAATGACCTGTTCTGCGACTGTTCCCCTTTTATATGGAGCTCAGCCGATATTTTGTGATATAGAGGATGATTATTACTGCCTTGATCCTGAAAAGGTAGCTCACTTGATTCAGATACACCCAACAATAAAAGGTATGATCGTTGTTGATCTGTTCGGGCAACCATTTGCTAAAGAACTGAGGGAAATTGCCCATGAACATGGGATTTGGATTATAGAAGATGCGGCACAGGCTCCAGGGGCGTGTGTAAACACTATATCTGAGGGTGGATACACTCAAGAATTTACCGGGACACTGGGCGACATTGGAGTCTTTAGCCTAAACCAAGGGAAGCATATGACTGCCGGTGAGGGTGGGATTGTGACTACCAATGACCCTAAGCTTGCTCTGAGAGCCAGACTGTTGATGAATCATGCCGAGGCTGTAGTTAATAACACACTTTATCTGAATGAAGATTTTACTGCTCACGATCTCGGAAACTCTTACAGAAAGTTGGTTGGACATAACTTTAGAATGACAGAGATTCAAGCTGCTTTGGCAAGGGCACAATTAGAAAAGTTCCCTAATATGTTAAATCAAAGATTGTTTAACGCTGAGTACCTTGCCAACGGATTGACTCAGATACCAGCTATAAGTTCACCAAAGGTAAGAAAAGGATGCGTTCATACTTTTTACGCTCATGCGTTTAAATGGGATTCAAGCAAGGCTAAGGGGCTCCATAGAGACAAGTTTATAGAAGCAGTTAAAGCTGAAATCACTCCGATGGCTGACAGAGAGGACGAAGGAGTTAGGATGGGATGTGGATACATTAAGCCGATCTACAGAATGCCGATCTTTGACCATCAGTATGAACTTCCGGTAGTTGAACGACTTTATAAAGACGAATTGTTTCTTCACCTTTATGTAGCTCCACCGACCAGCATGGAAGATATGGACGATATTATTACTGCATTTCATAAAGTTTGGAATAAAAGGGAGGAGCTGTGATTAGACTTGAACCGATGAATAAAGACAATATTAGAATTGATGAGTTGGCATTGATAGCTTATTGGAGGAATAAATCTCTTATCTCGCTTCGGACCACTGATAAAACAAAGGTTGACGGGCAAGTAGACTGGATAAAAAGTTTTGATGATTCAGTCGCATACTTCTACATTTATTATGATAATAAATTTGCTGGGTATTGCGGTCTTGATAAGATAAATCTTGACAATGAAACTGCTGAGTTGGGTATGCTTGTAAGTCCTGAGATTCAACGAACAAAGATAGGATTCACGGCGACTCAGATGCTTTTGCAACATGGATTCTACTCTATAGGGCTAAACTGCATTTTTATAGAGGTATATTGCACAACAGACAACTGGAATTTTTGGGAAAGGTGCGGTTTTACACATGAAGGAGTCTTGAGAGCAAGAAAAGTATGGGAAGGCACATTCTATAACTCAAGAATGGGAAGTTTGCTTAAAGGCGAATGGACAAAAACCAATTTTGTAGAGGGCATATGAAGTTGACAGATAAACAGGCTCATATACTTGTTACAATTTTACAAGCTTCATTAAGTATGGATGTTCCTGGGTTTTGTTTTACAAGGGCTGATCGTATCCAGTTGTTAAGCGAAATTTTAGCACAACAGGATGAAGGAGTAAAAGAATTAAAAGAGGACAAATGAAAACATATTGGATTTCAGAAATAGGGTCTAACCATAATAATGACTTAGATAGGTGCATCGAACTAATAAAAGCCTCGAAGGGTGCTGGATTTGATGCGGTCAAGTTCCAACTGTTCAAAGCAGAAAAGCTTTACGCTCCAGAAATGGTGAAGCAGATTGCGATGATGAAAGCTAGAGAGCTACCGGTTGGTTGGATTCCGGTCATAAGAAATGTATGCGATGATAACGGTCTTGATTTCATCTGTTCTCCATTCGATGAGGAATCGCTGGATGCTCTTGAAACGTATGTCGATGCTTATAAGATAGCGGCATTCGAAGCCCAGGATGTAGACTTAGTGAAGGCTTGCTATAAGACAGGGAAGCCTGTTTATATCAGTTGCGGTCTCTTAGGGGTCAAAGAGGTCAAAGACATGCTTGAATTAGTAATTGGTGCTGGTGATCAAACGCATTTGGCTAAAAAATCGATAACTCTGATGCATTGTGTGTCGAAGTACCCCGCACTGCCAGAAGAGTGCTGCTTATCCAGGATAGAATATTTAAACATTAACTCCCCTTCAGGATTGACTGGTTGGTCAGACCATACTGCTGACGGAGACACGGTACTTAGCGCCGTGATGCATGGGGCTAGAGTGGTGGAAATGCATTTTGATTTGGAAGATGGGTTAGGCTGCGAAACTTCACTTGGGCACTGCTGGAAGACAGAAAAAGCTTGGCACACTATTCAAACGATAAAAAATCTTGAAAAGTTTTCGCCTGGTGTTTTAGACTTTATGGAAGAAAGAAAGTGGAGAAGAGACCCGTCAGATAAATTAAGACCGATGAAGGAATTCAGAGGTGAGTTAAGTAAATGAAAAATAAATATATAATCATTCTGCCGTCCTGCTTCGGTATGTCCAGGATGCGTTCTATAAACCTATTTAGAACAATGATTACAATTGAATTCTATAATGGGGAGTACGCTTTTACTGACGCTTGTAAATATGGTGGTTTTGACTTTAAATGTCTTATTCTAATACAAGGAGTTAAAGACAATATCACCCCAAAAGCAATGGAATATTTAAGATCAAAAATAAGGAGATTATCAAATGAATAATACTACACCGAGATTATACAGAGTTAAACCAGAGACTGGGGAATCAGTAGACGTTACAGCTTATGATGTCATGGACGCGATGACACAATTTGCTGTGTCTCACCATTTTGATAATGGAGATGTTGAAATTCCTAAAATTAAGTCTGTATCAGCTATTGCCGATAATGCAGTGAAAGACTATTTGGAAAGCCTAGCAGGCAAGCTTAATTTTGCTATTAAAGATGAAAAGGAATAAAAATGTCAACAGATCCAGAAGCAATATTATTTTATGGCGTTTTAATTAGTGATCGTTATAAATACCACGATGTAATGAATAACCACAAGGACGTTATATTTTACGGATGGGATGGAGAGCTTAGAGCGGCATTGGCAATAGAGTCTTCAATTGTAAGGTCTGAATGGTGCGAATACAACGAAGTGTCATCAATAAAAGTAGGTGATAAATGGGACGCATATATTGAAAAACAATGCAAAGATTTAAAAATCCCTTATCCAAAACCAAAGTGGTATTTAGTCTCATTATATTTATAAAATGAAAAGAGAATTTGAATGGACAGCGTACAACAAGGGGAGCGGGACCAAAGTTTTCGACTCACTAAATGAAGCGAAGGACTTCCAGTTGTCTGAGAGGGGAAGAGGGAAACATTTTACAGTCTCTAAACAATTGAAAAGGAAATAAAATGGATGGACTTTTTTATTTTATAGCATTAATGGCGTTAGTTGTTGCTTTTTCAGGAGCAAGTGTTATGTTTAATTTCATAAGAGAGCAGAAAAAAAAGTAACGTTGATTTTAATTGTTTTTGGTCAATATAAAACCAAAGTAGAATATCAACTACATAAATGATAAAATTAACACAAAGGGAAAATGGAAAATTTAAACGTAAAGAAAATAGCTAAATATGCATTAGCTTGTTCGTCTGGATTGTTTTTATTAGTAACTATTTTTGGAAGCTTCTATACAGTTGATGAGGGACATGTTGGAGTTGTCAAGAGATTCGGGGAGGCTACTGACATGGTTATGCCTGGGCTGCATTTTAAATTACCGATAACCGATGACGTTGTTGAAATGGAAGTGAGAACAAGAAAAAATGTAGAAAAATTGGCTGCATCTACAAATGAGCAGATGCCAGTCGGTGCCGAGGTGTCTATAAATTGGACTGTAATTACTGATCAAGCATTCGATCTTTATAAAAAGTATGGAGGGCTTAGTCAATTTGAATCTAGGATACTCGATCCAAAACTTAGATCAGCAGCAAAAGAGGCAATAGCACAGTATAAGGCCGAAGAAATTATTCAGAACAGAGGGGCTGTCATCGGTAAGATCGAGGAACTTTTGATGAAAGGCATGAAAGATTACCCGGTAAAGCTCGACTCGGCGCAACTTGAGAATGTTAGTCTACCAGAAAGGTATATCCAGTCGATTGAGACAAAACAAACAGAAAAAAATCTTGCTGATGCAGAAAATCATAAACTTGCTAGACAAAAATTGGAAGCACAGCAAAAAGTTAATACAGCAGAATCTGAACGAGACGCAAAAAAGGCAACAGCAGACGGAAATGCTTACTCGATTTTAAAAGAAGCTGGTGCTGAAGCAAAGTCTATAAGATTGAAAGGATTAGCCGAGGCTGCATCAATTATGGCTAAATCGAATGCTCTGAAGCGTTCTAAAACACTTGTAGAATACACAAGAGCCAAGCAGTGGGATGGGAAGATGCCGAAGACGATGATGGGAAGTGGTCAAAGTATATTGTGGAATATGAACAAATCTAAATGAGGGATGAAAATGTCTGAAATCAATGGCAAGGAAATATTAATTACTGGATGTGGCTCACTCGGCAAGGAGCTTTTAAGATATCTTCTTGTCCATTACAAACCGAAGGGAATTCGTATCTACAGTAGATCTGAGTTGAACCAATTTAGACTCAGAGAGCAACTAAACAACGACAGACTGATTAAGTACCACACCCCTATTTCATGGTTAATTGGAGACATTAGAGATTTGACCAGGTTGAAGCTTGCCACGAAAGGAGTTGATGTCATAATCAACACGGCAGCAATGAAAAGAATAGAGGTATGTGAATCTGACCCGTTAGAGTGCATAAAAACTAACATCCACGGTGTGGAGAACATTATAGCAGCAGCTATTGAAAATTCTGTAGAAAAGGTGCTCCAAATCAGCACGGATAAAGCGGTGTACCCTTCTACCTTATATGGTTCTTCTAAGAAGTGTGCCGAAGATTTAATCCGGCAGGCAAACACTTACAGTGGTGAGTCCGGCAAGCCGATATTCGCTTGTGTCAGATACGGAAATGTGTTCGGCTCTAATGGGTCAGTAGTTCAGATCTGGAAAGATCAAGCAAAGGATGGAATCGTGAATGTTACAGATCCGAAGATGACTAGGTTTTGGATTACTCAGCATGATGTAGTTCATTTCATGGTTGGCATGATTGAAGATATGCAGGCAGGAAGTATTTATGTGCCCATGATGTCTAATATGCCTATAGTTGATATGGTTCAAACTCTTCACCCAGAAGCAAAAATAAATTATACCTATGAATTGAAAATTGGTGAAAAGATTCATGAATGCCTACTCACAGATGAGGAGAGTAGACATACCATTGAATATGAAGACTACTTCGAAATCAATTATAAAAAAGATGTAAATAACGAGTTAGACTGGTCTTACACTAGCGACAGTGACACTGCTTTAACTGGGGATCAACTTAAAAACATGATAGGAGGAGTATGAAACAACATAAAATTAATGCGCTAACTGATATGAAGATGGGGAAAAAGATTTTCATAGATAATGGATCAATCGATTCTGTTACTCTGATTTTTGATAATATAACTGATAATATCCTTGATGATCGTGGAAATATATCAAACACTTGGTTTTCGCTGCTTCCTTTTGATTTTAATTATAGATTAGTAGGACAAATATGAAAGATTACATAATGAGAAAGAAGTTTGAGGAAAAGATCGAAAGGAAAAATATTGAGGACTCTGAAATTAAATGTTCTTTATGCGGTATAGGAGATAGCACAGCAATGATTGTTGGGCCAAGGGGGATTATTTGTAGTGATTGCATAGATACGTGCAATGCAATCATGGCAGGTAAAGACTTTAGTGGAGCTGTGGAGAATCATGATTGACATAAAAGGCACACCTTTATACCTGGAGTTCGCAGAGGAGCACCATTTTAAAAACTCTGCCGGTTGGCTGGCTGACCAAGATATAAACAAACTTAGCGACCTTGGCAAATTCAGGAACCCTAAGCCTCTAGTCCCTGGCGATATGGAGAATGGGATCGTCTTTGCTGTTATGGAAAAGGATTTTAGGGAAAGCGCAATCGTGGATTCTGAACACATTGGAAACATATCTTTGAATGTCGTAGGGACCAATTGGATTCATAGAAATATGGATTTATCTTGTGTTTTCATCAAAAATTCTTGGGGGAAAGGATACGGCACTTTAGCCGTTAGAGAAGTTATATTATACGGTTTTAAGACTCTTAATTTGAATCGAATAGGGCTCGGAACTGTTATTCACAACAAAGGAATGATTAGAATCGCAGAGAAAAATCTAATGATGCCAGAGGGTATTTTGAGGCAGGACAGATACATCGATGGTGAGTACGTCGATGTAGTCAGGTATGGCATCGTTAGAAGTGATTATTCAAGGGAGGTAAAATGAGATTGTTGTTTAAACTATCAAGAATCCTAATTGGAGTGTATGTTTTGAACAAAGTTCTTGATATTGTTGTTGATATAAAACACGATGAGAAGTATGGGAGGAATGAACATGACGGCATGGATGATTGGGATGGGTATTAATGTGTACACATTTGTTATAGTCATTTTAAATTTAGTACAGGATAAAAAATAAAGGAGATATAAATGTATAAAGAAATCACAAATATTGCGTTGTTGGTCATAGTGTCTGGATTTTTTACTATTATCATAATTGAGATGCTAAGATGGGCCAAGTCTTGGGTCACGGACGATTTAGAAGAACATACCTTTCTTCTGGAGACAGTTTATGATGAAGCAGATGGGCTACCTTTCGTGTTTTTGTTGTATCTTTTAATTTTTATAGTTTCAATTATTTGTGCGCTTATATGGCCAATCTCTATTTTTTCATCATTTATGGTAGGCACAGCACATTTAATTAGATATATACTAAGAATGAAAAAGAAAATTGATTCTTTAACAAAGGAAGAAGATGAAAAATAAAGAAATATTGGAATTAAAAACAGGAACCGGCATTTCAATAAAAGTATATTTGAGAGATCTATTATCAACTCTATGGGCAGAAAAAGAATGTTTTAACTCCAAGCGTCCTTTCGGTGATTCTGGGTGGCAATTTGATCTATATTACCCATTAATAAAAGCTGGTTTGGTTGAAGGGTGTTTTGACGACGATGAGTATATTGATGAACTTGATATGTCCGCTGCTGATGCAATAATATTAAAATTGATAAATGAAATATTTGAAACAAGGTGGGGAAGATGAAAAATAATTACAAAGCAAATATGAAGATACTGAAGGAAATGCATCCTTTAGTAGCACAGTGGATCGAAGAGTCGAAGCCTGTCAACTGGATTGAGCCGGTTATGTCTGGTCAGATCAATAACCTTCTTATTAAGGCGCAAGGAGTCACAAAGCCTGTATATGATCCAAGAGCACCAAAGAAAGATGCTAAGAACCTATCTAGGGCAATAGTCCGTCACAGTAACAATATTTCAGTCTTAATCGGCTTCGGATGCGGGTACACACTTAAAGAGATACTTAACAAGCTAAAGGATGATAAGCACAAGATAATCATGGTCGAGACTGTGCCTGATTTCTACAAACACGCATTCACTCATAACAACTTTGTAAAAGCTATTAAAAACAACCAGGTCTTCTTCGCTACCTGTCAGAATGACTTTACCGCTATTGCGTCTATGCTTGAAAATACTCACATGCTTGAGAATTGGTTGCTACATATCGACGAGTATACTAAAATGAAGCATGAATACTTCGACATAAAGGAGTACGCCACAAGCTTTATCTGTCAGTTACGGTGTAACACGGACACAGTTGCAGCGGCAGGGAAGAGAATTGCTGATAACGATATGCTAACACTTCCTTATGTGATTAAACACAGAGGAGTTTCAGAACTTAAAAACTTATACGAAGGTAAACCAGCTATAATCTGCTGCACTGGTCCGTCATTGGCTAAAAACATTCATTTACTACTGGAAGAAGATGTTCAAAGAAAATTTATTATTATTGCTGTTGGTCAGTGTTTGCGGATTCTTCTTGCTTACGGTATCACACCTGATTTTATTTGCAGTGTTGACTATGGCGAGGTGAATTATGGTCATTACAAAGACTTAATGGACACAGATGTTCCTCTTGTCGCATTGAATAGGAGTTACGCTCCCCTATTAAAGAATTGGAAAGGGACTAAATTCATAACAGTAACTCCGAACCCTGGAGTGGAAGGCACGGCTACTTCTCTTCTCCAGGAAAAAGGTGGACTTGAACAGGGTGGGTCTGTGGCTCACATGGCTTACGGACTTGCGAATTTTATGGGATGCTCTCCAATCGCCTTAACCGGGCAGGACCTTGCCTACGATGGTGACAAGTCTCATATCGAATTAGTAGACGAAGGAGGTGATGTTGAGATTAATGAAAACGGTGAAATTAAATGGAATGTTGTAGATCCTAACTCAACGATCAAAGGTGAACATTCTATGGGTGGTGTTACTTATGTCATGGGTTATTTTGGTAAAGCAGTCACAACCAATGTTGGGTTACAATCGTTCATCACTTCGTTCGAGTATTTATTTAATAACTCAGATAAAAAGATTATAAACGCTACGGAAGGTGGAGCTAGGATAAGGAATTGTGAACAGATGTCTTTGAAAAAAGTTATCGATGATTACGGCAAGGAAGACATTGACAAATCAGTCATTAAGCCTTTATTATCTCCGATTGAAGATTCTGAAGAAAGGATGGATGAAGCTGTTAAGATTCTCGGGAGTGACCTGAAAAATCTAAAGGAGATCGTGAAACAGGCAGGTAAGGCACTGTCTATAGGGAAGAAGCTACAAAAGAAAAAACTGAAAAAATCAGAGAAATTCGAATTATTGGCTGAAAGCTTCAAAGCGACGAAGAGAGCTAACGAATTATCCGTAAAGAATCCTTTGGTTAATCTAGCGATATTTAAAGAGCAGAAAAGCATTCACCATAGGAATTATATGGTCGAGGCAGACACTGATCATCTAGTCAGTAAGAGAGGTGAGAAAGATCTAAGGATACGGCTAACGAGAAACGCTTTGATTCTACAGGCTGCACTCGATGCATCTAAGTCTTTGATTGAATCTTACGACGAGACTTTGATGATCATTCAGAACGCTATAAAAGATCCTTCTATCGTTGAACCGGAAAAAGAGGCTTTGCCTTCTATGGACAACGCTGATGAGTCCCTAGAGAGAGGGAATTGGGCAAGAGTCCTGACTGATTGTATTAAAATAAAAAGGGCCGACGAAGAGTCTGGGGAATGGGGTGTTAGCGAGATTATGGATAAAGTTTTAAAGTATATGCCTAAAGCTGTTAGAATGAGAGCTGAAGCAATAAACAAAGCCAAGAGCGAATATTATCCAGTAGAAGTTGACAAAATAATCCTTTATAATAAGCTTGTCGAAGATGCCTCAAAACTTGGCAGGGATAAAAAGGACTTTAAAGGAGCTTGTGAGAAGCTTGAGGAAGCCTTAGCAGTCTACCCTGATAAGATAGAGGCTAAGTGGGGTCTTGCTTCTACTTATCATATCCTGGATGATTTGGATAAATCTATTAAACTATATGAAGAGTTGATCGAACTTAAAGATAATCCGAACATTCTGCCGTTTAAGTTCGAGTACGGCATTGTCTTGATGAAGGATAGTCGATTGGCAGAAGCTTCAAAGATATTCGCTGATGTGATGGAAAATACGAATGCTTATAATTATTTCTATAAGCAACTCGGACAATTATACTTCTCTGTGGGCATGAGAAAAGAGGCTCTAACGGCTTTTGATGAGTATCTTAAATTTTATCCAGCCGATTATGAAGCATGGTTAGCAAAAGCAAATTGCTTGAAAAGACTTGGGAAAGCAAAACAAGCAGAGAAGTGTTTTGACAGAGCTAATAGGATGAAAAAATGAGCGGGGTACACACATTCAAATTTAAATGTTTGGTGTCTTAATTTCAATGAAACTTTAAGCCGTACTCCGCCTTTACTCATGGACGGGCTATCTAGCTTTACAATGCAATCTGGTGCACTTAGAGCCAAGAAAACATTGTATAGTGATCATACCGAGTTATAAGAATGATAGTTGACTCAACCGTCCACCAATCATAATGTTCTCTATAAACTAGCAATAAAGGAGAGCGAGTGGTTCGATTCCACGGCACAACAGGGCTTAGGCTTAGGGGGTGTCTAGTTGCAAGCATTATATTTCAAAGGTAAAAAATGGAAGAAGCAGCAGAATGGTGTGATGCTCGAATATGCAGGGAAACACACGATGGAAGAGAATGGTCCTACGATACCTGCGTGGAGGCATTCAAAGCTGGGTACGCTAAAAGTGAGAGTAAAATAAAGGATATTAAAGAGCTTTCTGCTGACATTGATTATAATGTCGGAGAATTTCTTTGTCCTGATCTAGATAAAGATCTTATTAAACTTATTGACCTAATAGGAGAGCTTTAAAAGCAATAATAATACTGCCTATGCTCAGGTATAGGTTTTAAAAGTTATCCGTTTTTAACCGGCTTCTTTGGCTGCTGTGCCATGTATTTCTGAAACACTTGCGTGCTTTTCTTCTCAAGACCTGTTAGGTCTAAGAAGCTTAAGTAAAAATCATTAACGGGTTATATTCCGTGTAGTTCAAAGTGAGCTAGATCCCTCCACTTCTCGTCTGATACCTTTTTATCATCGTTCCAGTCTCCACCCCATCTAACTTTGATACCCAATCCATTTGCTATTCCCTTCACATAACCAGCGAAGTAGTGCATCTGATCAGTGTCTTCCCAATTTATAGGGTACGGAAGAACATCGACTCCTTTGGATGGAATCGAATTGTGCTGACCTGCTGGGAATCTGACTTTAGATTTGCCTTCGTCGAACAACTGGTTCTGACGGTCTGCTCCTCTGAATCCTTCCAGGATAGAACAGTCGAATTCTTCTACGACTATCTCAAATAGATGCTGTAATAGGATATGGCAAGTGTCCAACTCACGCCTAGACTTGATTCCGAAACTAGCCATTATTTTTTATTGTTTGGAAGTTTAATTGCGTCAAGGATAGCTTTAATCAACTTCCCAAGTCTCTCGATGAAAGCATCGTCGTCCTTGGTAGGCGTAAGTCTGACAACAACTTCGGCAATTGCCAATAGTGCTAGTGTCGTGGCAGTTGGATTATCAAGTAACAAATTTACAATTTCCATCATATTTCCTTTTTACAGTGTGAACAGAATAAATCGTTAGAATCTCTTTTTTTGCTTATATAACCTGACGCCCGTTTGAAAACTTTTTTGTGATCGTTCTAATTCCCGCATCACCCTCTTTTGCTTTGTACCCATCATTCGACCATCCTAAACCTCGACCGCTTGGATCTTTGAGCGCAATTTTAGAAACGACCAATTTTGACATCAAGTTGCCACAACAAATAGGAGCCGAGTTATCAAGCCTGCGGAAGATTTCTTTCTCTTCCGCGCAAGATTCGCACTTCCAATCGTAAAGAGGCATTATACACTTTTTGCTAGTTGAGCAACCCTTGCTGCTTTTACTGCATCAGTCCAATATCCGTTGAGCATCCCCTGTATTTCTTCGGGATACATGTTGATATCATCTTCAGGATTTGCCGCGATTGTCATCGGTGCTGAGCGTGAAATTTCAACCCCGTCTCTTTTAACAACTGTATATTTTTTAATCGCAAAGCTTGCAACTCCGTGCTGCAAAGATTCATATTCTATTGATTCTGTTAAAGCCATTTATTCTCCTTTTATTTTAGTTTTAAAATTATGCCACATTGTACATTCCACAAAAATTTAGCACAAAACTGTTTGTCAGTTGGGCCGTTGTTATTATTGACGACCCTGTCGCCTCGTCTTCTATTGAAAATCTGATATTAGCGCTTGACGTATCTACAAGCCAATTTACCCCCCAGCCCGCGCTAGTCCCTGATAGGCCGCTGTATCCACCAACCCCACTACCAAAACCGAGGTCAGCGGCAGAAGTGTAAGGTAATCCAGTCATTGTGGCACTGTTTATCGTCCCCCCCGTCGCCTGAAAATATACACTAAAAAAAAGTGCTCTCCCTATTTTTGTATAGTTTCCTGTTATTGTCCCGCCTGTTACCGCATCGATAGCTGGGTCCCAAGTCCCCTCCTCGTAATCTTTCAATATCTGAGCAGTAGTCGTTCCAGCAACACTACCGTCTGTGTAAGCAGAAAAATCGATCCCTTTACCGTCTGCCATGACGATATTATCACCAAAGTAACCCTTTTTTGCTACGCTTAAACCTCCATCAGTCTGCAAAGACCCGTCCGTTGGATTTGAAGCGTCAGTTGTATCATTACAGATAATTCTGTTTGATCCCGTTATCAAACCTGATGCTGTCAGTGCAGCTAAATTAGTTGCTCCAGTTGCGTTCAGTGCTTTAGCCGTGATATCAAGCCCTGTGCCGCCACCTTGAAGTGCTGATAGAAGCTGTACAGCTCCTGAACCAAGACTTGCGTCAAGACTCTGTGTATTTAAAGTTAGTCCAGCAGCCTCAATGACTGCCGATATTTCTTCCTGTACAGCGTTATGCCAGAATTGTTCTAGTTGTGTACCAGGAGGTCCGTCCGTAAAGTATTTCTTGCCACCGGACTCGGTAAAATTAGTTCCTTCTGTTCTATGCATTAGATTCTCCTTATGCTGTTATAGTCCATTGTGGGTTGAAGTAAAAAACGTCTGTGTCAGGACCACTTATAGTGCTAGATTCTCTTTGTGGATATCCAAGTAAGCATCTTGCGACACCAGTAGTCGGAGTTGCAGTCATTGATCCTGCTGTGTTTGACCCAAGATACATAGGACTTCCGATCACAGACCAAATGTCTGATAAGTCTGCATTTTTGACAAGTCCTGTCACTAACAGCGTTATTTCTGTAGATGCAGTAGCAGAATCCATAGCCATTGCCAGCCTTACAACACTTGCTGCTGCACCACTGAAAAGAAAAGTACTCCATGTCCCAGAAATAGTCTGTCCCATAATGTTTCCAAAAGAACAAGCGTCTTGGATCTCTTGAGAATAAAGCATCCAACCTCTACCTGTTTTATCAGTCGTGATAATATCTTCCTGTGGACCTTTCCAAAAGTCACCAACATAAGCAAATTCTGGATTCATCACTGTGTATAGAAAATCTCTCAAATCTTGAGGACTTATCTGCCCTGTTACATTATCAGCAAAAAGCGTGTTTAATGCTTCTTTAGTTCTTTGTGTACCTGCCATTTTATATCTCCATTTATTTATTTAAAAAATTACGACTGTTTTTCGAAACCGCTTGAAAAACCATCATATTCAAAACCACCACCATTTAAAACATAGAATCCAGTTGAGAATCCTTTAGAAAATCCTCCAGCATTGCCAGCCGCAGCCTTAGCAAAAAATCCTTGACTAAATCCGTTTGAGAATCCCTCTCCAAGCGTGTTGTGAATTAGTATCGTATGAGCCGGTTTGTATAACTCAGCTAAACAAAATATCAAAGTCACAAGATCGCTAACTTTTCTTATCAAGTCTCCACACTGTGCCTCTCCGCAGATTGCCTTCTCAACTGCCGAAAATGTTTCTACATTTAAAGACCAATAGAATCTAGCTCTATAATCACCACAAGTAGCTATTCCACATTCAGAAATCCCACATGTAGCAGGGAAGTATTCTGTTATTGTTGCTGTATAACCAAGACTTGCCGCTATTCCTATGAAGTATTCTTTATTCTGCTGACCCGTCTGTGTTAATTTCGTTAATGCCCTAAGTCTTCTTTCTGCTAAGGTCAACTCAGGGTCGAAAGGGGCATTGTCTACGACACAAAAATCTGGAAGTCCAAGGTCTTCTTCATGGTCATCCATTAATTCATTAGTATACCTAGTGTCTCTTTCTGTTATCAGTTTATTTGCTCTGTCGTCAATCCTCGCAAGTTCTTCAGCTTGTGCGTAGAGATATTCGTATATCCTAGACCCAACTGCCCGACTCCATGCAGCACCTCTTGGTAGAAGTGTGTAAAGCTGGTGTAGATAATCCTTGGCTGATCTAGCCATTAAGTATACTCCGCAAAAGTAATAGTCCCAGGCACATGCACCTCAGACTCAGACGCCGTTATGTCTGCGACTGGAGATACTATTTGCAATCTTTGTAAATCGGCAGCTCCACCAATTATGAAATATATATCAGATAAGTAAACAGTTTCTCCTGGACCACCATATATTTCCAAAACATCCGCTAGTTTCTCGGTTACTGCTGCTTGTACTGCTGTTGTGTTTGGATATATCTTTAATGATAAATCAACAGACTTTTCTGCGAATGTACTTCCATCGTTATGCCCGATCACATAAAATCCTGGCTCGGCTGTAACGGGAATACCTACAGTGCCTCCTGTAACTGGATCTTCATGGCTGATCACATAATCATATACAGCTTCTAATTCAGCGGCACTTGGAATGATAGAAGCATCGTCATCTCTTACAAACGCTAATCCGACTGTACCTATTCCGAAGTATTGTGGGAATACCCATGCTCTCGTCACTCCAGTTACTTCCAATGCCCATGCTACATAATCGCTTTCAGCTCCTCCGTGTGGTGGTTGCCTTTTTCTGGCCAATAATCTCGCTCTCCAATCCTCGACCTCTTCTTCGCCAAGTCCATCTATTATGCCATCCGAATCAACCGTTGCTGTGCTGTCAATCCCAATAATAGGAGAAACATACGATAGGACAGTAGCTGCGTCTTGGTTCCCATTTGTCCCTGTTTGCTGTGCTGTCAGAGCCAATGTAGCGATGCCTCCAACAACAGTGACTGCCGTATCTACGGTGTATACTTGACCATCATTTGATTGCAGTTCTGTGGCTGCTGGTATTTCAATTCCATTTGTCCCTGTTGCTCCGGCATTCCCAGCGGCGGCTGCGGCGGCTTTTCTGTCAACTCCATATTCTCCAGCATGAACCGCAAGACCTATCTCATCTGCTTTTGAGATGAAGAGATTGTTCGCTAAATATTGGATATACCCATAAAGTAAATGATTAGCTCCAGCCTGGACCCTTGCCAATACTTTTAAACTTGATCGTCTTAATAAGGTAGTCGCTCCTGTGATTCTGGACTGCATATCCGCCACAGCCCTATCGACAAGAGTTGTAAGTGTTGGTCTACTCCACGGCATTATACGATTCCTCCCATTCTAAATTGAATTGAAATGGGCTTTTTGTCCCATCTAATTTTGTTACTTCTATTGTAAATCCTACTGACTCTGTTCCATCTTTCAGTTGAAGTCTTTCTCCGTTTACGGTTATTGATTTAACAGCCTCATCATCGATCATCCATTGCAAACTTTCTTCTACATATCTCTCTACAGTTGGCACTGCATCGGCGGAAGTTGTCTTTGCTCTTTCTAAAAGCCATAGCTTCGACCCTATTTCGTCACCTTCGACATCTGGAGAAACTTTGTCTCCCCACCATCCTCTTTTGTCTATATTATTCTCATCTGGAAGAACATCTGCATCATCTGCTCTCCTGTCTGTGTACAGAGAAATTATAATAGCCGTTGTTAGACCATCGTCTGTCTCAAGATCGTTATCAGAAAAAATGAAATCACCTTCTCTGACATCAGAATCATTGTTCCATCTTATTTTTATATCACCAGCCATTACGATATAGTCCCTATTCCAGGTGCCGTTGTAGCCCCAACTCCAGTAGGAGGAGGACATAAAGCAGCTACTCCAGCAGGCGTTGTCACCGTACCGCTTTTAACAAATGTGTCCACTGCGTCTGCTATAGCGTTCCCTAATGTTGTATCGGCAGCCTGTAGCCCTTGCCCATGTGCTGCTGCAAGTGCGTCTGCTATAGCTGATGCTAATGTTGCTTTTACTAATGCCATTATGCCTTTATATTACCTAATTTTGCCTGTATAGCTGCTAATGCTGCTAGTATTAGTGTGAGCGATCCAGTCGAAGCTGTACCAGGGTTATCAACTGGCTTCTGTAATTCAGTTAAAAGATCGTCGAATAAAGCTAATACTTCGTTTGTACCGTCTCCTATTTGTATCTTCTTTCCTACAGCTACTGTTACTTCAAAATTGTCTGTTGACTCAACTACTGTTTTCCCTTTAGATGTAACCGTTACATCACCATCCTTTAAAAGCTTTATATGAGAATCGTCACCAGAGTATATCTCAACTGATCCATCAGCTTTTAAGTGGACTCTGTGCTTATAATCGACATCGTTTGAAGTATAAACAGCAACTTCTTTTTCAACAAGATCAGTTGGTCTTGACGCCTTATTTGCTGCTTTGGTTATTACACCATTTTCCCTCTCTCCGTCAATAAACAGAGCTAAGACCTCACCATCGGCCTCTGGATATGTTTCAAAGCCGTATTCCTGCATCCTTGGAACATCTGTCAAAGTTTCGCCGCCGAGGACCTTTAGTTGCATCCTTTGATACTGGTCGCCTCTTGATGCGTATGATTGGTTAGTGCCTGGATTATTGACAGCAGCAATAACTCCTTGGCTTACAATCCCAGATACCTTCCTTATTAGAGGGCTTATGATTCTATAAATGTCGTCTAGTGAAATCATACTACGTTTCGTTCTTTGAGTAGAATTCGTTAAAAGAATCCATATTACTTGTGCCGCCAGTATTAATTTGAATCCCTCCAGGAAGTATCAAGAATTTTGGGGTCGATAATGAAAGGATGCTGATAGACCCGTCTGTTTCAGTTAATCTATTGACTATTGATGTTATTAATAAATCGCCTTCGACTCCTATATGTGTATCTTTAAACTTAACATATTCGTTCAGCATCCAAGGATCTCCGTTAGGCTTAGTCCATCCTTGCACAGTAACTTCAAATATTCTTGACTGAGCTATCATATTGTCTTTAACCCAATCAGCTCTTTTTTTACATTTGGCAGCAGTGTCTAAATTGGGCGCTGAAATAACTAATGGTCTAAATCTAACAGTATCTAAATCTGATGATGACCCAGATGCTTTTTCTTTTGATTCGCCTATTATCTTTGAACTTTCCTGGCCGACTCCGTCCTTAGCCCTTCCCTTTACATAATAATGACTATATCTTTTCCTGTTCGACTGTATAGATTTTACAGCTAGTATGTTTTTCCCCGATTCCAAAACATCAAGTCTTCCGATTGGCTTAGTGCTAGCTCCACCAATAACTAAACCTGCTCCGTCAGTGTACGCTAAAACAGCATATTTTTCACATATTTTTTGTATATTCTCTAATACTGTGCTTGCTGGGGTTATCGCAAACTTACCATATTTTTCAAGCTTAAATGTCTTCTCAATTGAAGGAGTAACATAGCTCAGACTGGTTCTTAAATTTATGTTCGAGGCTAACAATGAAGGAAAATTTGGAGTCGTCTCGAATTGCTCAAGTAATTTTTTTAGAATCGTGTGTGGGGAAGGATTATCTAACTCATTTTCCGCTTCATCTATATTAGCGGAGCAATCCACGAAATCACCAGTTGCGTCTCGTCCATTGTAAGATACATTGAACGTGTTCGAATCATAGCTGATTGGTGTCTCGTCTATATATCCATTGACTATAGTTTTCCCATTTACGACAACTCTAGCATCTGCTCCTAATCTTATTTTTCTTTCAGTAAAATCTATCCAGTCTTCACTTACTGGAAATGTAAAGCTGTTAGAGATTGTGAACATTGACCTGTTCACAGTGATCTCTTTGAACCCTATATAGGAATTCTCCTTAAAATCAGATGAATTCTTAATAATAAGTTCTATTTTATCGCTCATGCCGTTAACAAATTAATCGTCTGCCCACCGGCTATAAACCCAGGGTGGAGTGCATACAAAGGATTATTATTTACTATTTCGGCTGACCGTGATATGTCCTCGTATCTATCGTAAGCAAGTGTTAGAACATTTTCAGTGTCTGGTTTTACTGTATACTCTATTGTCCTCTCCAGTGTCGATCCAAGCTCAAACATGACCGATGAAAAATCAGCCTTCATTTGTTTGATCGATTCGTATAAATTATCATTTGAAAATGTAACACCTTGAGAGGATAATGTAGTTTCTCCTGCCTCATCACCGAGATGGTCTATAAAATTATCTATTAAAGTTACAACTTCTTTGTAAGCTTTATTTGATTCTTCGTAACTTTCATAGGTCGCCTTAGAAGCAGCAGTTGCAGCAGTAGAAACACCTATTGTTTTAGCGAGGTTAACTATTGCCATCTGATTTCTCTTATCTAAAGCTGAATTCTCAGATGAAACTGTTACATCAGGAACATCACCAGTTGTGTCACCGAATGTAGCTATGGATTTACTAGCTGCTAATGTGCCAGACAGCTCAACAGCATTAATATCACTGGAGGTTCTTTCACCACTTTTCGTTGCCGTCCCGGTGTTACTTGTAGAAACTCCATCTGGTTTGGCTGAACAATCTTCGTCTGTCCCTCTTACCCAAGAGTCTCCTGCTAGACCAGCAGCGTAGTTTAGTCCTATATTTGCTCCAGCCAGACCGTGTGCATATTCACAATTTGAATTAACAAGAGTTGAAATTTTACTTGCTGCATTGGATGTTAGTGCTATACCTTCAGATGCTATGGCAGATGGCAACGATGTGATAAGTGAAATCGATGATTGCATTCTGTTGACATACGAATTAACTGTATCTATGTAATCTCTCCCTAAGTCTAAATACTCAGATGCCGAGTCTATTGCGTTACCGATAACATTTTCCAGCTCAAAGCCTGGCACTCCTGATGGGGATAACTTTTCTCCAGCCTCGACAAGAGTGAAAGAGAATCTGGCAATCCCTCCTTCTTTTAGAGTTTCAGTTATATTCGCTTGACCTTTTACTGCTACCCACTTTTCGCCATAATAAGGATGGACAAGCTTCATCCTGGCAGGATTACCTCCACCCTGCCCTTTCAGCTTCTTAATCAGCTTATCTCTGGCACCGAAGTAGTTATAAAGAGGGGGTCTTTGGATTATGTATCCAGTTATACTATATGTGTCGGCAGACTTTCCTAAGTCTTCACTAAATGGAATATCACTAAAAGGATACTCGTGTGTCACAGTCCTTCTACCTACTCCATGTGTAGATGATTCCACAAAGAAACGAGCACCATCTAATGACGCTTTTTCTAGTCTTGCTCTCCAATCAAAGAATGACATATTATGTATATGAGAATGTTAAAATAGGTGAATTCGGTCCATTCTGTGAACTTACATCTTTAATTCTAGCTGATAAACCTTGAGTTGATTCTACTGATAAAACTACTTCTATCTTTTGATTACCAAGTTCCCCAGCTTGATCGTTGAATGATTGTCTCCGTGCTGATGGTTTGTCAGTAAATGCATCAAAAAAGTGTTGTTGGGTATCTCTTGGAAAAGGTATTCTTTTTTTGAGTTCAGAAGATTTTTTATTTTCTCTAGCCCAAACTTTTAGGTCACGCATCATCTGACCCATATCAAGCTGAAATTTTTTCTCAAATAGTTTTGACCCAGGCATAATGGTAAAAATAAAATTTCTAAGCTGAAGTTTTGTTGTTTTTATAAATGAATCTGCAATAATTTCCCCAACTCTTGGGAGTTCTCTTTCTGCTTTTTCATTAAAGAATATATCACTTATTGATTCAGCTGCGAAACCACCAAATCCAAAAATCTTTGACCAATACGCTTTAACTTCTTCAACAGGAATTCCAGCTTTTTTTAAAGCCTCCGCAGCTTTATCCTCAAATGCTTTTGCAACTATAACAGCATCAATTGCTAAAACGCTTCCGGCTATAACCGCTGCTGGTATCTGTAACCCTGGGATAAAAGCCATAACCCCTGCTATTGCAAGCCCAATCCCTGAAATCATTATACCAGTAGCAGTAAGGTCTTTTTGTGCCTCTGTAAAATTACTCCGTATATTAACGAAAAATCCTTTTATCGCATCAGAATTCTCTTTGATCTTCTTTGTTATCCTATCTCCAATGTCTGCACCGAACAGGTTTGCTGCATTCTTAATAATTTGAATTTGATTTTCAGTTGTTTTAGATAATTCTTCTGACTTCGCTAATATTGACCCCTTTCCAAGTTTGGCTCTTTCTTCCTCATCTTTTGCCAGTTGAATTAATTTCCTTAATTCCTTGATCCTAAGAGTACCAGCCAATAATGATCTTGAAATGATTTTATTCCCAAGTCCAAGTTCTGTTAATAGACCTTGAACATCTATTATTTCTTCATTCCTTGGGTTTGACTTTTCTAACTCTTTATTTTTTTTGTTAACTTTTTCTAAACCTTCAAGAATTCTAACGAATCCTTCTCCAGCATCTTTTACCCATAAATCTTCAAAACTCTTTGCATCAAGCCCGGCCAAATTAGCGAAGGTCTTTAATTGTTTTGACGCTATTCCTGTCCTTTTACCTATAGTTGATTGAATATTTGTGAATGTTTTTGCTATTGAAGACCCTGCTGCCTGAGCTTCTAGCCCTGACTGCGCGAAACCGGCAGATAAACCAACCATTGCTGAACCTGCAATGTTCACCGATACCCTTGCGACTGCGGCTCTTTTTGCGATTGCCAGAATTCTTGATTCAGTTGTGGCTGCTTCCGTTCCCACTTTAAATAATACAGAGCCAAAATTGCCAAATTCATTCTTAGCGAACCCGAGCAAAGATCCTGCTTGTGCGAATGTCTGCAACGATTCTTGCGTTTTTATATCAGTAGTGGTTATTAAATCAGACATCGCAGCGGTAAAACTAGCGATATCTTCAGCGGCGATACCCATAGTAGACCCTGCTTCAGCTATACCGAACAGCTTCTCTATCTTGATACCCCTGACTAAAGAGATTTCCTCTAAAGATTTTTTTAATTTATTTAATACAGGCTGTGGAGTATCATCTAATTTCTTAATGACACCGGCCCATGCTGATTCGAATTTAATTGCACTAGAAACACTAGACTTTGCTAACAGCGCAAATGGCACAGTCGCTACTCTGGCAGCAGCATTCATAGATGTTGCCATCTTTCTCGAAGATGCCGATATCTTGTTCTGCGACCTTTTTACTTTGTCAGAAAAACCACTGAGAGGTCCTGAAGCCTGATCAACTAATTTTAACAGTACGCTTAAATCAAAAGTTTTTCCCATTATTCGTTTTGTTCAACTATTTTTGCACTTCCTCTACACCAGAACACAAGCTCATCAATATCCATCTCCCAAATATCACTAGGTGGAAAATGAAACATTTTAGCTATTCCCCAAACTAACTCTTCCCAGTTTGGAGGGATTCCGACAAAAAATCAGCCAATTTCGCTCCTATTTCTAAAAGGTCAGCCGCATCTAATTCATCGATTGATTCTTCTGGGACACCGGTTAAGACTGCGATCATTGGGATCATCTCTCCAGGAGTAACATTTTTACCTTCACCATCGAATATGGAGCTTGGTAGCGTTTTGAAATGTTTAGCCTTAAGTCTTCCCATCGTCAAAGTAGAAACTTCAACTAATGTACCACCTTCACCTTTGACTGGGATGGGATATTTTAAATCTATTTTCATAATATATTATTGTGTGTTTTCAATCCAATTATCTCCGACAAACCTTACATTCACGGCACCTTCTCCAGAAGTAAGTTGAAAGTTTCGAGTGCATGTGGCTTTATTCATCATGTACACTTTTCCTCCGCCTATACTTTGGAATAATATAGTACCGTTTTCTCTAACCTCTGCTAACTGATTGAGACTAACATCGTCTCTATCTGTAACAGTTACATCGAGCGTAGCTAAGACGGGCTCCTCTATAAATCCGTCAATCCTGCCATCTATACCAACAACTTCACGAAGAGTGTAGTTGGGAAGACCAGATAAACCAATCCCTCCTGCTATTGCTCCTGCTTTATTAAGAAGCGGAAACCCGTTTACTAGGATCTCCACTCTACCGGTTATTGTTGGCATTTGTTAAGAAGTCGGAGTTTCAGACCAACTTGAACCAATATACTTTATTGTAGTTTCACCCTCTCCAGCAGTGAGCTCAAAATTACCAACACTTGTAGCGTTGTTAAGTGTATAAGATTTTATTGTAGTTCCATAAGGTTCGACAGTTACTACATTTGTATCATCTCCTGCCAGCGAAGAAAGCACTGATAATGACACATCATCTCTGTCTGATATTGTCACTTCTAAACTCGCTACTACTGGTTCTTCAACATAACCATGCCATCCAACATCACCAAGCACCTCTTTTCTTTCTACGGCTGCAAGGCCAGATGCCCCAATTCCTGTTATTTTGGCTCCAGCCTTATTAAGCAGGATGTCTGTTCCTGCAGTAATTTTGACTCTTCCTGTTATTCTGTTACTTGCCATTTTCTCTCCTTATAAAATAAATTGTATCAAACCAGCAACAATGCGGAATTGATTGATTAAATCAGGTGGCAGTAAAGCATCCACTCTGTTCCTGTCTGACGCATTTCTTTCAACAACTAAGTTTGTGATGAAATCATCTAAATTTTCGATAAGCCCAATATCTCTTAGCTGTGTGAATAGAGCTATAATCTCAAGTCTAATGTTACTTGGAGTCGTAACAAAAGATCCTGGTTGGACAGGGAATCCATCATCGGCAAGCTTAAATCTCTGAGCGATGAACCTATTGGTCATTCTAGTTCTATATTGATCCCTGATCTCTCCAAGAGTGGCAAGAGTCTGAACATCAAGATAAGAAGGATCGACAATACCAAGAGCGTTCGTCTGATAAGTAGTGATACATCTTTCGATATAAACAGAACCTGCGTTCACAGTGAAAGTCGCAATCCCATCATAAAGAAGAACTTCCCGCTCCGCTCGTGTGAAACGATTTTCTGTAGGAGGAGGTAAAATCCCTTTAAGAAGTATACCAGTCAAAGGTCGAGCTGGATCATTGTTCAAGGCAAACGCTGCCTCTGCTCCCAAAACTGCTGCCCATTCTTCAGAACAAGTAGGAGAGTCATAAGCACACATAATCGTGTTATGAGGACTGTTCCTTGAGTTCCCAAGAGTTGTCGCTGTAGCCGCTGTCTTTCGAGCCGCACCAAAACCATGACCTTGCTTATCGACCAAAGGCAAGAACCTGTCAGCAAATTCACCTTCGAGAGAAGTCAGGTTAGTTGCATCGTTGTAAGGGTTAATGATATAGTTAAAACGCTCATCTTCGATAACTGCCCACGCATCATCAAGATCTGGATCAGTTGCTCCGCCAGCCATTGATGTATACTGAGAGTACACTGCTGAGGTTTCAGTCACCCCAGAGAATGTGTTAAAGAAACTCTGACCTGCATAATAATTAAACCGGACGTTAATGTCGTTTCCAAGAGTTCCAGAATTAACAGCACTTATTTCCATGTTACCACCAGAAGCAGCAGCGAATGAAGCAGCGGCTGTCACTGGGAGTGTTGAATCTGCATTGATCGTTGAAGCGACCAAACTAGCAACGCCAAAGCCTGACATACCTGAAGTCAACGCAATATCCATCCCTTTACCGTTTATCATTAAGAATAGTGTCCCTGCTCCAGAGACCAAGTTCCCGTCAAGACTTCCTGAGAAATCAATATTACCAGCAGCCGCAGTTCCAGCGATTCCAGAACCTAGGGCCATTGCAAACAGTTCAGTGTTTGGATTGTTGTCTTTAAATACATTGCACATCCGAGCCAAGACGGAGCCAGGTCCGAAAAATCCGTTAGCGAGTCCATCACTGGAAATAGGCACTAATGAATCATGTGCAGCAGTACCGGCAGCAATCTTCTGTCCGACGATCAAAACTTTATGAGGGTTTTGAGCAAGTCCTTGGAGTGCTCTGCTGTTATCTATATCTGCAAAGGCACCAGGCGTTCGCTGAGAAGTAGGGATGTTATTAAAACTAATAGCCATTATTTATTCTCCTTTTTATTTTTTTTTGGTTGAGTGGTTTCTGCTACGACTTTTACTGGTTCAACCAGGGTACCGTCGCCACATCTAACTCGTCTCCTCCAATAACGCCCATTAGAACCATTCCAGTCAACAAGCTCTCCTTGTTCCGGTACGGGATTGAATGTTTTTGGGTGACGTACTAAAACCCCTTTCTGAGGTTTGAAAAACTTTTGCATCTTATTCTCCTTTAAGGTTTTCCATCTTTATATAAATCGAATCCGAATCCAAATCCTCTAGTGTAGGCTCCATCATCAAGATTCTCTGTCAAGTCTATCCAAGTCGACATATCAGGCAAGTCAGTGTCTACGGGTAATCCACCTGGGCCAGTGAGCGGTATATGCTCACTTGGACTCATTATGTATTGTGTCGCAAGAGTCGAGAAGTCGTCTAATCCTGAAACATCGATTGTTCTGTCGACTCTAATCATTACTTTAAAATCAAACTGATACCATAACCATGCAGGGTTAACGCTCATTAATTTACCGCTATCATACTCCACGGCGCTCTCTATGCACACTCCCTCTTCTGAATCCATTGTCCATCCAAGAAGTGAGTTTAAGATTGCTTTTCTAACTTCAAATAATGAATCGTAAGCCGTAATTCCAGTTTTATCCTTTTGAGTTGTATCGTTCTTTAACGCGACTATCACAGAGAACACCTCGGTTACTAACTGAGATGTTTCCATGTCATACTGGTTATCAGCAGCATCCTCGCTTGTTTGGACCACAAAAGCGGATTCTATAATCAATGTGTTATCTAACGCTAGACCTAATTCAGCGGCACCAGCGATGTTATTGCCGAATTTAGTGATATTTGCTGCCCGTAGTCTTAGAACAATAGGTGATAATCTCATCTAATCCTTGCTAACCTGTTTATGATTCTCTGATCAATGCCGTTTACTGACTTCTCGAACGCCGGTCCCATGAATGGTCTTGGTTTCAATCTACCATCTCTTGACCCTTGTTCTAAAACGCCAGGATATGTTCCACTGTCCTCTCCAAGTTTTGACCATGTTACGACTTCGTTCTTCCTTGCTTTAACTCTGAATGATTTTATCAAGTTACCGTAATCGCTTCTTGGCGATGAACCAGGACGAGATGCAAAGTGTATAGGACCTAGTGATGATATCATATCTGGATTAGGATACCCCTTTGGCCGCAGGTAGCCTTTTCCTAAGTCTGGCATAGAAGATTCCATAGCTGCAATCATCCTGTATCTTATCTTTAGAGATGTCTTTAGAAACTCTTTGTTTACTTCATCTACTACGGCTGGGATGAAGGTGTTTAACTTCCTTAGTGTATTATCCCAATCTTTGCCTGTCTGAATTTGTAATCTCATGCGGCGTACCCAGTATTTTGTTCCTCTATCTCTTCTACTGATATTCTTAAATATTCTTTTCTTGATTTTACATCCTGCATTCCAAGGACCCTAAATGATTGTCCTTTAACTGTGGAACCTCTTTGTACGAATAAGTAATATTCGCTTTTAACTAAATTCAGATCTCCGAAGATATTAAATCCTTCGTCAAAGCCCGAGCTGTATTCTTTTCCTAATGTCTCTATAGATACCCTCCTAATCTTTACTATATGGGTCGAGGATGGATTTACTTGGACACCCCTTATATATGACCCTACTATTTTATCGGACGCTGGAATGCACTCTCCCCAGACAGTAGCCAATGTCTCGTAAGACCGGTCATACCCACCGGAATCATTCGCAGTGTCTACTGTTTTTCGTATTTGAATTCTATCTCTTAATTTATGAGCCAAAAATGTCATAAAGGCTTTACTCTATAAAAATCCATTAATGTCTTTGCAATTTCGGGTGGATCTTTAATCGGAACCCTAGTTTCATAAATCATTGCGACCCAAAGCTTCATTGCTTCTCTGATCGCTGCTGGTACATCTGAGGCCGTAGCCCCGTAACCAGCAGTATAAACTATTTCAAACCCACCGAAATCCCTATCGGTGTTAATCGGCAAAGTGCCATCTCTCTTGATTACGATAGTCCCAGGATCACCAACTGTCCTCACATAATAATTGTCAGAACTATAAGTGGTGGAAGTATCGTCTTCATCTACTGTGCTAACCGAAGTGACAGAGATCAAGGGCGGTCGAGGCAGTTCTATAACCAAACTAGGCCAGTAATCCATTGAAAGAGTTATGGTCTGCGTGATTAAGGCTCTGCCAAGATATTGCTCTGTAGCCTGCCTGACAGCAGTGATGAAAGTGCCAATCAAGGTATCTTCATCATCACCGTCTATTCTAGCGTAGGTTTTTACTTCAGCAGCGGTTATCGGTTCAAGTGTAGGTGCAGTTGTTACATCCCACTTCCTATTACCATCTCCGTCCTCGCTACTGTGTAAATCGAGCGCCATTACTTCTTCCTCTTAAATGGCTTCCCCACTTTCTTATTCGAAGGTGCTGAATTGATAGCCTTGTTAATTGGAGCTTTTGGCTCTTTTTTAATCTCAGGCTCTACGGCAACCGGTTCTTTGACAGCGACTGGTTCCGAATACTCAACGCAAGCGCCGATCTTGGTAAAAATATTCACCAAATGTTGTGGGATCTCTTCAGGAGAGTCATAAATAACTCCTTCATTGAACACCGTCACAGTCTTTCCGTCAGTCGATCCAGGGGTCGTCTTAAGCATTTTGACTTTCATCAATTTCTCCTATTAACTAGATGCGTGCTCTGTTACATTAGTAGTGACAATTTGCCATGTCCCGTCAGCAGTTGATACAGCTTCAATATAACCCAAAGCACTTAATTCAAAAGAACTTAAATCAGAACCCCTAGTATTCAATATTAAACCAGTTGTGGAAGTCCCAGTTACACTAACATTTGCATCAGCGACTAAATAAGTACCGTCAATTCTAATGAAAGCACCAAGACTAGCACCTGGAAAAGATAAAGTTCCTAGGCTGGCTCCAGTTGCAGCACTTAGGGCAAAATAACCATAAGCCGTAGGTAAACCACTAACATGCCCGACAGAGAAAGCTTCCGATCCCAAAACTGTGTGGGTAAGTCTTGACTTAATAAAAAGCTCCATCGCCCTTGACTCATAAGTCGTATTATAAAACTTCATATTAGCGGTCTCATCTAATTCGATTGTACCGCCGTTGGCAACATCTAGTTGTCCGCCATTTTTGATAAAAAACTTAGCTGCTCCTTGGACTCTACCAACAAGCGTTTGATATAAACTTACATCTGTTATAGACATATTGATCTCCCTCTATATACAGGGTTAAAAATAGAGGGCCAGAAAACCCAGCCCTCTTAACGATTAAACAGTTGCCGTTGCACTAACAGGCCAGTCAGCAGGAAGTCCTAGGACCGCCAAAGCTGCAACACTATACAGTGAAGGAACGCCTACTTGAGAAACAACTACACGGATAGTCCTGTGAGGACCACGATAACCAACTGCATAAGCAGCAGATCCGTAGGAAGTTAAACTACCAAGACTCTGGAAAGAACCAGAATTTAGAGTAGAATAAGCACCGTTTGCACCCGTTACTGAATGAATCATCTGTGAAGGATAGCATTCTGACCATGCTCCAGCAGTTGAGTTATAATGCTCTAGTTTTAACTGATGTCGTGAAGTAGCAGAGTCAGCTCCCCCACCAGTTTGTTGACCAACATTTACGATGATCGTGGCAGTTTCAAACCCTTTAATGTCCACGGCAGCGCCTGTCACAGCAGCTACAGCAGTCACCTGTGGGGCGATTGCTTGGAAAAATTTAAAGTTTGAAGCACCGTCTCGAATTGAAGCCATAATTTCTCTCCTTTTATAGCAGTTTTGCGATAATTTTATCGCTTTTTAATAAATTTAAAGCCAACAATATCAGGCGCTTACTACCCCGACCTTAATGGATTGATAGTTCACAACATCCCCACCGACACGTTTTCGCGTGTAGAATTCTACAAAAGGCTTAACAGTGAAAGGATCTCTCTGGATATTGATACCTTGACGGTCAACAATCATATAAGTCTCTTTCCAGTCTGCAAGAGCGATAGCCAAGGCAGAAGCGGCAGTCGTCGGAACAGTCGTAGCCATTCTCAAAGGAAGCCCAAGAAGAAGAGAAGGTTGATTCATCTCAATTCCTGGTCTCCAGATATATTGACCGTCACCGTCTTTCAACTTCATGATGTCACGAACATTCAAGCGGTTAGTGACCCAGGTACCTTTGTTCAGGTACTGCTCAACCATCGCATATTTGATATTCATAAGACCATCAGTCGTGAACTGAGTGGCATGACCCATGTTAACACGCTCAATAGCACCATGCTTGTAAGTACCGGCTGTATCCCAATTGCCATAATCTAGGAAACCACGAGGTTTGGCTACACCGTCACCAGTAACGAAAGCAGCAGATTCATGTCTACTCATTTTGTCAGCGACTTTATTAGACAACCAAGCTTCGATGTTGATTCCTGAATCATCGATCAAAGTTTGAGTGATACTAGGACGAGCAGCAAGGACATGAACTGGAATTCTCTTTTTACCCATCTGTGGAGTGCCGGACTCAGCATTTGCTACAGTCTCACCTTCCCAACCTACCCCAGCTTCAGAGTAATCTTCCATCAGCTCAATCGCGTCCGTAGAGATAGTCTCGGTAGTTGCCAGTTGGCGAATAGGATCAGACTCAAAAAGCCTTTCAACGATTCGTGCGCTCATAAAAGGAGTCACGGTGTATCCACCATCAGGATCAGATCCAGAAAGCATGGCTTTATACTGGTCAGGAGACAAAGCTTGTTCGCCTTTCCTTAGAAGAGTTTCAAAAGCCTTGGTATAAGACTTGTAAGCTTCTACATCGACTTCCATTGCCTGTGCTTGTGCCCAAGTAAAGTTTCCTTTAGTTGAGAGGTTAGCGCAAAAGAAATCTTTAGCTTCTTTATGAAGACTCTCGCCTTCCTTCCCGCCAGACTGAGGGGAACGCTTAAGAGCGACCTCAATAGCGTCGATTCGATCTTGAGCGGCTTTAGCTTCCTTATCGATTGAATCTTGACGAGTCGTAACATCATCGGCAAGTTTAGTCAGATGATCCTGAGTAATAGGATCGCTCTCGCCTTGAGCTTTAATTACACTCTTCAGCTCTTCGTGTTTTTTATTCAGCTCGTCATAATTAGCTTTCGAGGTAGCACCGAGCTCCTCAATGGCCTTTTTGACTTTCTGAACCACTTCATTATCTTCCATTTTATAATCCTGTATGAATTAATTTTTGATTAGTTGTATTTAAACAATTTAAGACACTGTGTAACCCTCTGCTATCAGACTCGCTCTTGATCGCAGTGGCCAAACTATCTAACAAAGTTGCTTCATGGCCAGTAGCTTCTCCCAAGCTATGTTTGCACATTCCAGCAATATAAGTCGCTTGTGACTGAGATAAACCCATATCACGCAACGACTGTTCAAGCTCTCGCACTGTCTGCGCTTCTTTCAAGCTCTTTACTCCAGTGATTCTTGCTCTTGTTTGAGCTGGGAATGTCACTGGCGACACTTCCCATAAGTCGATTTGATTCAAAGTTCTGGTTTTTGTAGATTGATCAAAATCATAGCTTCCTTTAACTGGCATTCCGTCTTTACCTCTTGGAAAATCCCAGCCTATAGACAATCCTTTGATTGCTCCCATCTTCATCAATATGTGTACATCATGTCCCAATTGAGTCTCTACAGCTATTTGTCCTTCAACTACAAGTCCCTTAGAATCTTCTGTGATGGATTCCCAAACCCCAAGAGGTTGCTCTGAATTATGCTGATATAACATCGCTACTCCAGATCCGTTCCTCCCTCCTTTAGAAATTGACTTTTTAAACGCACCATTCGCTATGATATCTCTGTATGAATCAGGTTTCCCCCCGAACACAGAGCCGTAACCTTTAAACTTCCCTGAATCGTCCACTTCGTCTTTATGAAATGGGATATCTATAAATCTTTCCATTTTTTACCTTTCTAATAATATACAGTTAATTTTCGTCTCCGTCTCCACCCTCATCTGAGTCGCCATCATCGTTTGAATCTTCAGATACGACAATTTGGGTTCCACCTGTCTCATTTCCTATGTTTTCCATGTGGTCCAAGTGATTAGGGACTAATATTACATCTCCTCCCTCTATAGATTCCATACCGACCATTTCTCTTTTCTCGTTGATTGTAATGAAGTTAGATTTTTGCACATTATCCCATAGAGTTTTCCTTCTCAGGGATAGAGCAGGTATATTGTCCAGATCGTAATCCACAAATAAATCTTCTGAAGAGCCGAAGAACCAATTGTTATATTCGTCCTTCAGGTAAGATAGATAAAAAATAACAGTCTTCTCCCAGAAGGCCAGTTCAGCACGCTCATAATTAGAGAATGTTGATTCTCCAATGATTCCAATAACCTGCGATGGAACACCGAAGCCCATTGCGATTCCCCTGGCTTTTTCTCTTCCGCCTTCCGTGAAATCCATCTCATGCATGTTCCATCCGTAAGGAGCTGCGTCACCATCGCCTTCTAAAATTAGATTCTTACCGGCATTCTTTCCGCCTGAGTAATTATCGTTTAGCTGTTTCTTGAATCTCTCGAATTGCTGGTCTCCAAGCCTTGTCTTGAACTTAAAAAGCATCCCGGGCCGAGCCTCATTCTCAAGAAGCTTTTTATTCCATTCTGTAGCTTCATTGTATGTATCTATTTCCCTAGAAGTACTCTCAACTGGGGAAGCTCCTTCAAAATCGTTGATAGGATGGAACAATTTAAGGTGAAGTAAGTCACTTCGCATCGTAATTCGATCAATTGGCCAAAAATTCTTAGTATCTCCGTTCAAATGCTTCTCGTATCCTATTAATTGCTTTGTATTAGTGTCAAAAACCTGCCGTATTGTGTCTGGTCGATGGGTCCATAATTCAGAGGGTATATCTGAATTTGGCCCGAAATCAGGTGTTATTCGCTCAATATAAGAATTCCCATCTAACGCGAGGAACGCTGTGGCTGAATTTTGGAAAGAAGCGAAACCGTGTGTAGGGTTAGCACGTTTCAGGATCTTATTTATAGGATGCCCAATTACTCGTTCTCTCTTGCCTGATTTTGATAGCGTGTAGACACTCCACGGAACAGAACTTACTGCTCTTGCTATCTCGTTTATACATCTGTAAGATATGACACACTTTAGATATGCTTCTTTGGCAAAATTATTATAGTCTCTGCTATTCCAACTGGCTGTCCCGTTGTCTGGAAGAACTACTTTTGTGGCAGTGCCTTTATTCCTAAATATGTCAAAGAATCCCATTATTTCCTGCCTTTACGTTTAATAATCTTAGTAGTCATTCTTCCAAGTCTTCTTAGCCGTCGACTGACCGCTTCTTTCATTTTAGTTCACAAACAAGCCATTATTGCCTCACTAGCGTTGACATTTCAATAATCGTGCTAAGGCGGTCTATTGCTGTAGTCATTTTATTCAATGTTTGGTTAGTGTCGATTGTAATACCCTTTAAATCATCGAAAAGCCTTATAAAATACTTGTGATCTTCACTATTTGACTTTAAATCTGAGTATATCATTGCTAACATTTTTGTATCCGCAGTGTGTATATGTTCATATCGCTCACTTTCTTTTTGGAATTCAGCCATATCTCTCTTAACCTCCGCTTGAAAAGATGATGTTGTGTCCAATTTTTCTATGATTTTTTTTAATAACCTGATAATTGAAACATTTGAAGTCGATAATTTGTATAAAAAAATAATTACCGACACAAAAGCGGCGGCAATCCCAACATATTCGGCAATCAATGTAACATTAACCGACGTATTCATGCACCATGGTACAAAAAACAAGTGTAATCACTGGTGTTGACATAATCGTCATACAATCTGCCCAGTAGGAGATGCAACAAAAGTAATATTTAGATCGGCAAATGAGATGGAGTTGTTAGAGTTGATGTCAATAGAGAACATAATCCCCTCGTTTGCAGATCCGTGTATAAAATGATCGATATTTGACCGCTTCCAAGCAAAAGGCTCCTTCAATTTAAGCTGAAACTCAGTATTATGATCTGTTTGTAAATCTGCTATATGGCTAGGCGGTGTTGGTGTTGACCCAGCATTATAAGTCCACCCAGTCGGCTCGTGGTGAAGTAGTTCAATTTGCGGGGTAGCGTCATTCGCCCCAGCCATTCCAGTCACTTCCAATCCCTTGACTATAAACCCAGTGTTGTTATAGTCCCAATATTTGCATAGCCCATAATTAACAGTTACTCCGGTGCCGCTTTGTAATTTTATATCAACAGCACCAAGCCACTTCTTTGTCGTTTCATAGTAATCATTTGTTGAACCTCCTGATGTATCAAGGTCTTGGGTATCTCCTGGTGTCCGTGTTCCAAGATCATCAATACTTGTCCCTGTAATTCTGACTACCATGTCTGTCGATGCTGCCCCTAAAACAATAAAAGCATGAGCAGCGTAAGAAATATTCGCAGTCCCCAATGCTTGAGCAGCGGCAGGAGTAAAATTACTTGCACCAAACAGGTAAAATCCGCCAGCATACTGTGTTGCCACTCCTGCGGATACAAAAGACGCAAACGGCCACGATTTGGTTTTTAATTCTTGTTGTTCTATTATATTACCGTTCATTTTATAAGAATGTTAAAGATGAGTTTTCGGATAATTTTCTATATTCAAAGTGAATCATCATATTAAAATCAACAGGTGCGTCTGTTGTTGTTAAATGAAATCTAATAAATGAGTCAACCCCGTATTTTTGATTCAGAATAAATGGGGCTCCTGCCTTAGTTGGAGATACCTCATTGAAACGTGCTTGATCGGAGCGCATCGTAGAGTAAACATTGGTCGCATCTTTATCTTTAAGGAAAAAACTACCAACCTCAAACCCAGAAATAGTAGAACCAGGTGTTTTTGTAAGATCTGTGGCCACTGTACCATCCCAGATATCAGCGTAAACATCAGTTCCATTGACTAAAGTGGTTATACTCTCAATAACAGCGTACTGTTCTACGACCTGGATTGCTCCAGTAAATTGTAGAACATTCGCCGTTAATGCTCCTGTCCCTGTAATTCTTAAAGACTTTTCAATATGAGTGAGACTGTGGAATCCATTAGTTGGATCACCGAGGATATTTCCGTCGCTATCGTAAGACTGAGGTGTTGTCATTAGCTTGTCCCTACCCTAAGATGTGTTACACCACCAGTATAATCTGCCGCTGCTTTTATTCCACACCGGTACTGTGCAGACTCTGGTTCTGGACTGGCTGTGATATTCTCACTTCCACCTGCCCCGCCTCCTGAAGAATTGATAGTCCAGGAAGCTACATCTCTCCAATGGTAGCTTGCGTCTTCCTCCGGCATTCGTCTTTGGAGAGTTACCGTACCTGAAAAAACTGACGCTGTTGCAGATATTGCTGCAGAAAAAGTCGCGGCAGAAAGTATATCAGAAATCTGATCACCAACTACAATCCCAACATTTACTCTCTGGTGCCCCTGGACGACGATTGCAGAAGTCCATTCCGTGTCTGATGTGACAAACAACTGAGCTGCCTTGTCTCCATTACCGATTACTGCTATTTCTGTTCCCATAATTACCTTATATGTATCTAATATTTACTTCGTCGTACTCTGTTAACTTTTTAAATGCTCCAGAGACTGCGTCGACTTGATCATCGTGCTTCCCGTCTGGGAAACTTTCAATTTCGTCTAAAAAATTCTCAACCCATGTTCCATTGACTATGTAAACATTCCCAGCCTCTGCTTGTGACGCGAAAGGCATTGCTCTCTGCCGTTTTGAACCAGTTGAAGGCTCACCTGAGACCATCCAGCCACTCATAGCGCGTATAAAATCGTCCACAACATACTTCCCAGACGATCCAGGTTCCTTTTCGAAGCATATTTCTACCATTTTGCCATCTATTTTAGCTGCTTGATAGATGATTTCTTTGTTTTCTTGTGGGGATTTTCTATGTCTTTGGACGTGTTCGATGTAGAACCTACCGTCTACCGAGCGCGATAATTTACATCCTGCCGTATAATCAGGGTCTTTATTGGCTTTTGAAGGCTCTGTTGACGCTAAATCCCAGAATCTGACCGTATTTGACATCTCAGGGACCACATCGACGATCTTAAACCATTCCCTGTCGAACATTCGGCCCTTAACCTTGATGTTCCAGTCACCTTCTTTAAGTTGTTTTCGTGTTACTGGGTCTAGTTGGTCGAGCGATTTGACATAAGACTCGTCTATAAATTCGTTATCATCCAGTCCAGCGGGGATAAATACCCGATCTTTTCTTGTCTCCTTGTCTACATAGCGTGCTTTTACCCACGCTCCGCGAGCTAATTGCTCATAGGTTGGTGGATTTGATGTACAGCGGAATCGAAGTGGTATGTTCTTATACCCTTGGTAGTAGTTTTCTATTTGATTGTCTGAAAGGTGAGAAAACATAGGAAGGCTTTTAAGTTCGTCTCTGTATTGCTCTGCCCTTAGCTTTCTCATGCGAGAGAACATATATACAGCTTGATTTTCTCTGACATTAACAACCTCATCTATGCCGACCATCTGATATTCAGATCCTTGGTGGTTAAAATGATCAAGAGGGCCGTCCAAATAAGAGAATGAAACCCTGGCACCAGAGGGGAATATATAAGATTTTGTGTCGCCTACCCATTTGGCATCCGTTCCGTGTAGCCATTCGTGCGCTCTATCTAAAAGTCCTCCAGGTTTAGTCAGGTTCTGGTAAGTGTCCCTAATAAGGACGGCATTATATAGTGGAATATCGACATACTGGAGTGCAGCAGCCAATAAGGCATCCGATTTCCCTCCGCCTGCGCTCCCGCCATAAAAGGCATCGAGGCAGTCTAACCACAGAAAAGCTTGCTGTTTAATTGATGGGGTGTGAGGATTGTACTTCGACTGTTTCACCGCCATCAATTTCTTCAACTTTTGATTCGAACGCACCAGATTCAAGCAAGATTCTGGCGACTTCGGCTGTTCTGTTATCGGTTGATTCGATTGGATCGAGTTCGATTGCTTTTGCGTTATCACTTTTGATTTCTATTTTTCTGACATTTCCATCATTGTACCCAAACTTACACTTCAATAAAAACATCGAGAAGGTAGGGTTTAATTCCCCAGTGATAGCTCCAGAGACTATCTTCCCTTCTTGAATTTGGTATGCGGCCTCTAAAACTGAGGCAAATATCTCATTCTCATTAGCAAAGTCAGATATCTTCCCTTGATGGTATCCTCTCTCGGTAGCGAAGTCCTTTATCCAAATGAATGGGGCAGTTTCGCGCTCCTTGAGCCAAGACCCTAACACGGCAGCCTCATTCTCAATAAACTCCTTTGTGTATTTTTTAGGTCTACCAACTTTTATAGGTCGCATGGCATTATTATATCAAGAATATTTTAAATGTATACCCCCATGTTTAGCAATAGCTTCACAGAAACAGTACACTTCTGATATTATATGTCTTTTAATGAAATCTTGTTATCGAAGCAAAACTCCATATATTCCTGTGCCGACACACTGGAACTTGGAACCTTTTTTATTTCCAGTTTCTTTATTGTGCCGCCTTTATCAAGGTATTCCTTAACTGCTCTGTCAAGTTCGCCTCTCACTTCTCTCTTACCCATCCGTGTGACCTCATTATATCCTCTGAGAATAGTTCTATTGTTACTCCTTCTTCGGCGAGACATATAAGCGCATTGTCTGGGATTCTACCCTCTAAATTCAGAACCAACTCGTCCAACTCTTTTCTCCGGTTTACGTTGACCTTCCCAGAAACAATTAGAATAGAATTCTCCGTAACTAAATCAAGGTCTATTACTTTTCCAACAATATCTTTCATCTATCCTCCTGTTTATAATTCTCTCTAACACATTAGATTTATGTTTGGGAAGTAGCGCTTCTCAGATATCAGAGTGATATCTATATCCTGTGAAAATTTGCCAGAAGGAATTTGGTTTTATAAGTGCGGGTATTTCTTAGGAAAAACAAGGGTCCAAAAAAGTGGGGGATTATGGTGGAGAAATAAGGACTCGAACCTTAGTATCCCGAAGGAATCTGGTCTACAACCAGATGCAATTGCCGCTATGCGATTTCTCCATCTTGACGATTAAGGAAGAATTTCCCATGTATCATACTTGCTGTAATTGAAATCTGTACTCTCGTCGTCTTCGTCAACTAGGTGCCCTTTAAAATCAAGTTTTAAGAAATATACAGGACTACGTGTATCGGAGATCATCTTTCCATCTATAAGTGCTTGCATTGCTTCTTTATCTGTCATCCTTTAGCCTTTGATGACCGCGAGAGGGGAAAGCTCAACTTTTATTTTAACTAAATCTTTTTGATTTTCCATTACTGTAAAAATATCTTTGTAAGCGCCTGGGGCTTCGTCTAAATCCTTTTTTCCCCTGATTGCGTGTAAAATCCCTTGCTCATCAAGTATTTTCTTCTGAGAGTCCAAGTCAAGATTATTTTGGGCTTTAGTCCTAGACATCAACCTTCCCGCACCATGTGAACAAGATTCAAAACTTTCAGGATTTCCGAGCCCTTCGACAATATACGATTTTGTACCCTGTGAGCCTGGAACTATCCCAAGTTGCCCTTTTTTTGCTTGAGTCGCGCCCTTGCGATGAATCACAACATTTTCCCCGAAATGATTTTCAAGCTGTGCAAAATTATGATGAATATTTATTTCCGGCTGGAACACAACGGTGGATTCTAACGCTTCGCAAAATGCTATTTTGATAGATTCGATCATGTGGATTCTATTTTGATAAGCAAAGCGCAACGCGTAATCCATTGAGTTTTTGTAATCCTGCCCTTCCTCTGTGTCTAAAGGTAAAAAAGCAAGCCCATCCTCTCCTTTGATTTTTGAGACGTTTGAATGCCATTTTAAACAAAGTTCCTGCGCTAGTTTATTATAGAATTTTGCGATCTGGTTACCGATGTTTCTTGATCCTGAGTGAACCATAAACCAGATAAATCCGTCAGAGCCTTTTTGTATTTCAATAAAATGGTTTCCACTTCCAAGAGTTCTCAGTCGTTTCCTTGCTTTTTTTAAACTTTCGAGGACCGGTTCAGTATTTGGGTGATTGTCAAAACCCTCCCATTCTTGTGCTTTCTTATGCCAATTAAAACCAACCGGAATATTCGAGCGAACCCCACCTTTGTTTGTTTTTGAGCCACCAAGAACAGCCTTTAAAAGGTCAGTTGTCATATCTCGCAGATTCGTTTTTACGGCGCACATACCACAGCCAATATCATTGCCAACCGCATTCGGGACAATTACGTTTTTTGTTGCCATTACTCCACCTATCGGCATCCCGTAGCCTCGGTGTGAATCTGGCATGATTGCAATATGTTTAAAAACAAAAGGCAGGTTGGCTATGTTTTTTGCCTGTTCAAGCGCTCCGTCTTCAATATCGTCAAGCCACAATTTTATGGGTACTCTTTCTGTAGACACTACGTTTTTCATAATCCCTTTTTTTTGGTCGGGAAGGCTGGATTCGAACCAACGACCTCGGCACTCCAAATGCCTTGCGCTACCAGACTACGCTACTTCCCGTTAATTTTTGGCGACCCTGGCCGGATTCGAACCGACGACAAGACGACAGACAATCGCCTGTTCTGCCACTGAACTACAGGGCCGCTTTATACTGCGGTGCCGGATGGTAACCGGATCATTAGCCAATGATTAATTCCTTATTACACCGCAGGCCGTGATTATTAGTTGTATGTTAATGTGGTCTCGTACACTTTTACCGCGCTAGGAGCCGAGACTACTTTTACCCTAAGTGGCTGGCTGAAAATTCTTTGACATCTATGTCATATCAAAAAATCCAGCGGCCTAGAATTAATGCATACTTGAGTAGAATATCTTAGTCAAGACAATAGCGTCCAATTCGTTCTCCGTGGGTATAAAGATACGCGCTTGGAGATGTTCAAGTGTAGACATGTGTAGACTTAAGTAGGGTACCAGAGTGATATGCTTAGGGTTATAAAAATTCTAGCGAGTGTAGCGGTGTGATAAGAGTAGGTTTTGGAAAATTCTAGTGAGTGTGTCAGAGTGATAAGTGTTCCCTTTGGAAAATACCAGGGAGTGCTCGTCATAGACCCCAAATATAAGCTTACTTTCAATCTAAGTACCCCCCTAAGTACCCACCACCTGGTTGGGAAAATAGAGCCTTGTATTCGTATATGCGAAAGGGGTATCCATCTAAGCGGTAAGGGTAGTCTTTCGTGTGTGCGGATGTGATATTCATCTAAGCAGCAAAGATTGTATTTAGTATATGCTAACTAAGTATTGAGTCGACGACAACATGTATGTTCCCGAACACTAACGACATAGGTTAGTGTATACTTAATGGCTAATCGCCTGGCAAATATCCCAATATCTCTATTACCCAATGATAACAGTATACAAGCAATATTGATAATCTGAACATATTAGACTAACTAACTGTATTGATTGACTATCAACATAGTGTGAGTATGTTGCGTTATACTATATATATAGTGTGAGAGCTGGGTATTATACTATATATAGTAGCAGTGTGATATGAGTTTGAGGCGGAGAAGAAAGAGAGAAAGAGAAGCTATTTGATATACTCCTCCTTTTCCCCTCATCTTCTATGCTCCGATCACATCATCTATCTATGTCTCGCTACCCTTGCGCGCCACCTGTATTCAACCTGCAGCCTAGGTATACCGATTAAGCCTATTCATCGTACTTAGAATGCGATAACTATCTTTATTGGACTCTTACTATCAATATCTCTATTATTCAATTCTCGTTGCGATATGATATTACCAAAACTATTTTGAACAATCGACATTAGATACATTAAAAAAGGTTGACATTTTAATCTATGAGAGTATGATTCGTAGTCAGAGCAAGAGAATTAATTTAATTTTAACAAGCGGAGATTGAAAAATGAAACTGATTCACACAAGCCCAAACGAAATAACAAAAATAGAAAAACACGGGCTTTTTGGAGATGCTCTATTCTTCTCTTCAAGCCGCTACGTGATGACACAAAACGACACGGTGCACACTTACTCAATTGAGCTTGATGAAGAAAAAACAATCAGCGTTTCAGAGCTGTTTAGTAGAGAGATAATAAAAGAGATCATAGAAGACCTTGAAGAATTGGAGTTATCCGAGGACATGGACGAAGAACTAGCCGAAAAATTGCTTGATGGCCGTTGCTTAATCAGTGACTTAGCACCATACGACGCCGTTGATTATTCTCCATACTCAGAATACGAGTGGCAGATACAAAGATACCAGGGGGAATGCGCAAAGCTGATGGGCTTTGAAGCTTGTTCTTCGACTGACGAACAAGGACAAGTTTTTATAGTTCCGATGTTGGGGCGTGAATCAGATTTAGTTTTAGTTGATGTTGAGAGAAGATAATTTAAAAACAAGGAAATATCATGAAAGCAGCACTATGATTGAACGGAGATTGAACGGGTTCCGATGATCTGCTAATGCAGTAGGCTTGAGCGTTGATCTAGAAATAGGGAGCTACCCTTTTAATTTCCAAAACTTTTTAATTTTAAATAGGAGATAACATGAATGAATTAGAGCAACTGCAAGATAAATGTCGACGATTTGAAAACCGCTTTTACGTCACAAAAACCGCGCTGCATAGCTATTATACAGAGCTCAGCAGAGAGATTGAACGCGCTAACATTGATCTAGCTGGCGATTTATTAGCGGAGCTAGAATGTTGCTACGACCGTCTAACATGCGAACTATTTTAAAAAAGGGGATAATATGAGCACACTAAATGATTTACAGACTACAGTTAAACAGAGAACAGAGCTGCTTGATTCCTTGGATTGTGCGCGTGATGCTGTCGGTTGTCGTGATTTTTAAATTAACTTAACAAAAAAGGGGAACTATGAATAATGAGCTTAAAAAAATGGATACGGATATTAAATCATCAGACACTCTATTGCAATCAATACAGACTGATGCTATTGAGCGCTTAAACAGCTCAATTGATGCAACTCAGCGTTTGCTCGACTCAACTGATATTGTTGCATTTGTATCGATTTACAACGATCTAATTAAGTATAAAAAAAAGCTGATTATGGAAATTACCGCTTTGTCTGATATTTGAAAAAGATGGGGATAATATGAAAATAGATGGGGAAAAAAAGAACACAGCTATGCTTGATTACATTAAGAATAATAAACTTTCTCTACTGTATGATACTCAAGCGGATTGTTGGTGTCTTGCTGATCATGCGTGGTCAGTGACCGACGCTGAGCTTGACCAATGTTTAGCTATATATAATTTTACTGTAGGGGATACGATAGATAATGTAGTAGATAATCATCTCAAAAGTAAAATTTGATACCGCTTTTATGCTCTCTATTAGAGAGTATAAGGGATTGTATCAGATCCACGGTTTGCAGTTTGCCGATTCAAGCTGCGATTTATAAAAGGGGAAATCATGGAGACACTATCAAAGGAACAAATTGTACGAGCTGCAACTAGCTATGCTTATAATATTAGTGACAAAAAGTTGTTTGGCAGTGATTGCGCGGTTTTTGTGCACGGATCAAAACAGCGCGACGAGGACTGGAACTATTATAGTAAATCATATCATCGTAATCATGGCCCAAAAAAATGGATCAATCCGGGGGCGAAACAGGACGGTGATAAAATCATTATTGATCCAGCTCGCGGAAAGGCTTTTTCTATACCGTGCCCACCTTCTAATGCTCTTTATGATGCAGATATCCAGGTTTCAGGTGATTATTATCTGACAAAAAACAAAGGCAAAAATTGCTTTACTCGTTACGACGTCATCGGCATAAAAACAGGCGTTGCTAGGCTAGTTCGGCATAAAATGGTCAACGACGGCATTGCATATTACGAGCACGGCGCTACTTTTGCCGATATCGCGACAGAAAAAAAGCGCAAAATTAAATTAGCGATTGAGGCTGCAAAAAGAATCCAGCTTGAAAAAAAGCAGAGACGAAAAATTGATTTGATAGCTCGTCTCTGTGATGTTGATGTGACTAGAGACGATATAGCTAGCACTGGAGCGTGTCGAGCTGGCATTGACGGTTTTATCAAACGATATGGAATTGTCGGTGATTCAATCAGATCAAAAAAACTGTTGTCTTTTAGCGATAATCGATATATCACATCAGGTATTCGAGCTGCTATTGTTAGACAATTAGGATCTTAAAATGATTAGTTTATTGTTATTGTTTGCAATTGTTTGCATTTGTCTTAGTGTCTCTGTTCATTATACAATTTTATTTGCGTTGATTGTCGCGCTGGGCTTAGTGTCTGCCGGTTTTTTAGTCTGTATTGTTAATCTATTTTCAAATTAAGGGGAATATGAAACTATCAATCGAATCAATTCAATTGTTGAATTCTCTGAGGGCTACGCTTGCTAGTTCTCTTAGTGTATACAAACAAAGTTCGAAACGGCTAAAGCGGGCCGCTCATCAACTGTTAAAACAAGGGTATATCTCTCCGGTTCCGTCGGATGATTGGAAAGAGCGGCGGTATAAGGTGGAACAGGAAAAAGTTGTATCGTTTTATTTTCAGAATTTCGATTGGCTTAATGATAACCGACTATTTTAATATTTTTACTGCTAACAAGCGATTGTTTGTTAGCAGTGGGGAATATTAAACTAATATTTCAGGTACTTGACTTTTTCAAGTGAATTTTAAGGGGTTTATTATGACTAAATTAATTAAAGACTTGGCTGTAAAATTAAGCAAAGAAAACGAGTATACCAGCGCGGAATATGCCGGAACTATCTTAACTCGTGTTAAAAAATCTCTGTTGAACGGTCGGTATTATACAGGTGTTACTAGCGTCTCAAGGTCGGGCATGAGTAGGACTATAGAAATTAAATACATTTACAAAAATGAATTGCGCTCAGTGCCTGATTTTATTTACAAAATAGCTGGATGTGACAAAAACAAACGGATTAACGGCTGTGGTATGGATATGCTTTTTTCAGCTCAGTATAATCTTTTTCAAACTCTCACTAGTAAGCGTATGAGATATCAAGACAAAATGACCAGATATAACTCACTATGAAATTAGTCTATATCAAAATTCGAATTTGTGGAGTGGTGCGAATAATCCGCGCTTAAAGGTACACTGTAGCCGATTCTTTTTTCAATTAACTTGTAGTATTATAAGGCTATTCTTCTAATATTACAAGTTTTTCTGTGTATTATTGCGTTTAATTTTTAAACTTTATGAAGGTCCAAATGAATATTGAATAAAGCTTTTTGTCTTTTTGTCTTGGTTGCATCTAGTGCAATCAAAAGAGCAAGACAATCTTTATCAGTTTTTTGTTCAGTCTTTTGATTAAGAGCTAAGCAATCGACCAAACATATCGTTTTGATTGCTCTCAGTAGGCTTAGAATTGGATATCTTTATTAATTGATACTTGGGTATCACTTTTTTAGTTATTCAGTTTAAAGCATGTTTAAATGTTCTTTGATAGTTTTATCGGGTTACAGTGACAATCAGCAAGGAAATTTTAACTTGACTATCTTGATCAGGTTAAGAATTCAGAATTAATTTTCTTTGCGCGTGCGAACACTGTGCTTCGCCTTGGCTAATCTGGGAATTTCTTCAAAAACAGGTCTCTATAGGGACATAGCCCGAAAAAGTGGGGCAAAAAACAAGGTGAAAAATCTAGCTCAAAAAAGTAGGTGAAAAACAAGGAGGCAGAAAACAAGGTGAAAAATCTGGGATAAAAAACCAGCAAAAACAAGACAGAAACGAAAGATTAAAAAAAGGTTGACAAAGTAATATCAAAGGTCCAGTCTTTTAGACATGGCAGGGCAAACAACGATTAGCCTTTCGCAATAATCGTTAATTTAAGGGGGATAAAATGAAATATGAATTAACAGATGATGTAATTAAAATTAATGAAACAACTCTTTATAGAATCAGAGCATTAACCTCTTTTGGTGATGTTAGTAAAGGTGATCTTGGAGGGTATGTTAGTAAGGAAGATAATTTATCTCAAAAGGATGACGCTTGGGTATATGACAACGCTTGGGTATCTGGCGACGCTTGGGTATCTGACAACGCTAAGGTATCTGGCAAGGCTCGGGTATATGGAGACGCTTTGGTATATGGAGACGCTAAGGTATATGGCTACGCTAAGGTATGTGACGACGCTCATGTATCTGGCGACGCTTTGGTATATGGAGACGCTCAGGTATATGGAGACGCTTTGGTATCTGGCAACGCTAAGGTATCTGACAACGCTCGGGTATATGGCGACGCTTTGGTATCTGGTCAGATTAATCGTTAATTTAAGGGGAATAAAATGAAAGTAAAAGTAAATCAGAAAGAATTGTTAGGTGCGGTAAAAAATGCTTGCACTCTAATCGGAAAAACAAAGGATCACACAATTATTAATCATGCCTTGATTAGTGTCGGTGATGTTACAACAATTTCATCTACAGATTATGACAGCAAATATACTGAAGAATTCGACTCTGAAGTATACACTACCGGAAAATCCTGTGTAGACGGCGAAAAACTACTCACCGTTGTGAAAGAATTGAACGGAAAAATCACCTTAGAATTGCTCCCCATCGGCAAAATGTCCATTTCAGATAGAGAAACAACGGTAAAAATTGATACTATAGATAGTGAACTGTTACCGTATACACAAAAATCAGTTGAAGGTAAGCTAATTTTCTCTCTTGGAAATCTTAAACAGGTTCATGACTTGACCATTGATTCAATCGGCAAAAATATGTCCAGGAAAAACCTGTTTGGGCTTAATGTAGCTTCGAACAATGGGAATGTTCGTTTTATGGGTGCTGATTCATACCGAGTTGCTAAATATGAATTTCCGAGTGACGACGATGCTAAATTTAATTTTATTATGTCCAGGGAATCACTTGTCCAGTCCTCAAAAATCTTTGACGGTGATATTACTCATTGGTACGATATCGATGATACGTCGTTCGGTATCAGGACACAAAAGAAAAAATACACTTGTCACAAAATTGAAGCTGAATTCCCAAATTTGGATAGTATATTTAGGAATAGGACAGACAGCTTTGTGGTTGAGACCAAAAAACTAAGCAAAGCAGTAAGCACTTTGATTAAACTTTTTGGGAGAGAAGACAGTGCTGATTGTGTTGGAAAGCTTGAAATCAATGGAAATCTAACGATATCGACCAATCCTAGAATATTAGAATCTTCGTCAAAGCAAGTTATCGATCATTGCGGCAATCCCAAGTATGTTGGTCTTTGCCTGCCTTTTGTTAAGGATGCACTGAAAGCTCTGAAGGGCTCAAAAAAAGTGACCGTGCTTTTTACAGACAATGAAAATCCGATTTCTATTGTTGGAGACGTGGAAGGATATGAAGCTCTGTTAATGCCTTCCACTATTAATTGGTAACAAATAAGCCCATGCAAAGAGGGCATAATTAAGGGGATAAAATGAAATATGAATTAACAGATGATGTAATTAAAATTAATGAAACAACTCTTTATAGAATCAGAGCATTAACCTCTTTTGGTGATGTTAGCAAAGGTGATC
>PJEL010000441.1_pt1 | contig 48542 bp, 46 predicted proteins | sample 1853271 | NCBI WGS metagenome assembly PJEL01 (sample SAMN08108733, study PRJNA415343) | Invertebrate metagenome, whole genome shotgun sequencing project. | host: Globobulimina | place: Sweden: Gullmar Fjord | collected 2015-08
ACTAAAAGGAGAAGCCATAAATTTGAATATATTAAGTAAAGAAGAATTTGAGGCTTATGTTAAACCAGAAGAAATGACTAAGGCTAAAAAATAAAAAGTAAAGTTAAAAGCTTAATAAGCTTTTAACCCACTCATAAAATTCATAGAAACTTTCGAAGCAGTTTCACTGATAAATTTATTAATAAATTTATCAAATTTATCTTGTTTTTTCCAAATTGGATTTTCTACTTTTGATAGTTTAATTAACTCATCTGAAGCAAAAAAGATAGTTGCAACCTCATCAACTAAACCAACTTTTTTTGCTTGTCTAGCTGTAAATACTTGTGCATCTGCATATTTAGTATGTTCTTTAACATCTAATTTTCTAGCATTTGCAACATCTGTAATAAACATATTATAAGTATCGTCAATTATACTTTGTAATTGTGCTTTTTCATAATCAAACCATTTTCTTGTAGGTGTTCCAGATTCTTTATATTTCCCAGCTTTAACTGTTTGTGTAGAAATACCAATCTTAGACATAAGCTCTTCTGTATTAACACCTTGCATAATTACACCAATTGAACCAACCATTGATCCTGGATTTGCAATAATAGAATTAGCCCATATTGAAGCATAATAAGAACCACTGGCAATAACTCCACTAGCATAAGCAATTACTGGTTTCTTTTGTTTTAATTCTTTAATAGCATAAGCTAATTCAACAGAAGGAGCAACAGCCCCTCCTGGTGAGTTCACTACTAATAAAACACCTTTAATATTAGTATTATCTTTTGCTTTATTTATTTCTTCTAATGTTTTTGAAACATCCAAGATTGGACCATAAAGTTCAATTCTTTGTAAGTTAGCAGATTTATTCATCACATCTTCACTCATACTATCATTAGTTCCATATACAACAAAATACATAATAGTTAAAAAAACTATTGTTTTAAAATATTTAGTTACAAAATCTAAGATAGCAATTATTGGTGAAAATAAAAATTTAATCATTTTAAACAAATTCTCCTCCTATTATAGTTTTTTCTACAGATTTAGTATGTAATATAATTTGCATAGCTAAATCTTCTTTTTCTATTACTTCATCAGCTAATTTTATAGAAATAATATCAGCATCAAAGTCTTTTTCTAATTTTCCTTTATTTAAACCTAAAGCTTTTGAGCCATTTATAGTTGCTGCTTTTAATAAAGTTTTAGAAAATTCAAGTATATTTTCATCATTATGCATCATCAGAGCATTTCTTAATTCATCAAACATTGATAATGAATTATTTGAACTAAGGCCATCTGTTCCAATAGTAAAATCAATACCATCTAATCTTTTTAAATCAAGTTTAGTATTATTTAGTAATCTATTCGAAGTAACACAGTGATTAATACTAGCACCTAATAATTTGATTTTATCAAGATCAGCATCACTAGCTTCTACACAATGTGTAAATGAAAGTTTTTTTACATTTGAAAACTGGTTTAAAAATTCCATTGGTCTTGTAACTGCTGTACTTTGATTTAAAAAGTTTTTAAAGAAATCTATAAATAAGCCTTCATCTTTATGTAACCATTCAAATTCTTCTGGTGATTCTAAGAAATGTGTTGAAATAGCTAAATCTTCTACTTTTGCTAAGGCTATACTTTCTCTTACTAAAAAAGGATGTACTGAATATGGAGAATGAATTGCAATTGCTGGAATAAAGTTTTTAGAAGCATATTGTTTTGCTCCTGCTAACCTACTTTTAAAATCAGCAAATAAGGTATCAGCCATATCAGCTTTTGAACCTATTACTTCACAAAAGAAAACAGTATTAATTGGTGATTTAGCACAAGGTTCAATATCAAATGAATACGAAGAAATAGCACCAATTGTTGTAGTACCAGTTTTTTTCATTCTATCAAGTTTTGTTGATATTAATTTTGGAGTAGCTTTTTCTATTAAAGTATCTCTATTTGAAATAACTGAGTTTAACCAATTCATAAAATTACCATATTTTAATGTAGTACTATTTGCACTAAATTCTAAATGAACATGTGAATTAATTAATCCAGGCATTAAAACTGTGTTTTCTTTAGATTCTGTAATTTCTTCGTTAGGATATTTTTTTTGGATATTTTCAAGAGTATCAATATCAAGTATTTTGTCAGTAAAAACAACAGCACCATCTTTGATGATGCTAAAGTTTTCATCGCAGGTAATAACCCACTTTGCAGATAAAATTTTCATTAAATCTTATTATTCAGCAATTGGTGCTGGGTTTGCTTCTGCTTCTTGTGCTTCTTGTACTGCTTTAATTTCTGAAATAATTTGCATTAATGCAATTAATCCCATGTGGTAACCAAAAGGACCAAATCCAGAAATAATACCTGTTGCTGCTGCTGCAGTTACTGATTTTTGTCTAAATTCTTCTCTTTTATATATATTTGAAACATGAACTTCAACTGTTGGTAGTTCAACTGCACTTAATGCATCTTTAATAGCAATAGAAGTATGAGAATATGCTGCTGGATTAATTAAAATACCATCAACTGTTCCTAAAGATTCTTGAACTCTATCTACAATTTCACCTTCAAGGTTTGATTGAAAGAATTCTAATTCTACTCCATTTTGAGCAGCTGCACCTTTAAGTTGTTCATGAATTTGATCTAAAGTCATTGGACCGTAGATGTGTTGCTCTCTTAGACCTAACATATTTAAGTTTGGGCCTTGAATTACTGCTATTTTCATATTATATTCCTTTTATAAAATTTAGGTAAGATTATATTTAAATTAATGTTAAACAATACCAAAGGAAAGGCTTTTTATGAAAAATTTTATTTTACAAAACGAAAATGCAATTTATTTTGAGTGTTCATTCTCTTGTGATAATGTAATCTTCTTAAGTTTAAGTGGAGATAATTATTTTATTACAGACGCTAGATATACTGTGGAAGCACAAGAATTTACTAAAAACTGTGAAGTAATCGAATCTTCTAATTTAATTGAAACAGCAAAAAACATTTTAAATAAAAATAAAATAAAAAATATAATTTTTGATCCAAATGATTTCTCATATGCTACATATATGAATATTACAAATGATTTAAAAACAAAATTTGTTCAAAAACCTAATTTTTCTAAAACAAAAAGAATAATAAAATCAGATGATGAAATAAAACTATTAAGTAAAGCTGCAAAACTTGGAAGAAAAGGTTTTAAGGATTTAGCTAAGTATATTAGAAAAAATGGATACAAACAAAGCGAACAATTTTTATTCTTTAAAGGAATAGAAAAAATGAGTCAAAGTGGAAAACTTGACTTAAGTTTTGATCCCATTATTGCCATAAATGAAAATGCTGCTAAACCTCATGCTTTACCTAGTGAAAAGAAACTTAAAAAACATGATTTAATACTAGTTGATGCTGGTGTTAAATATAAAAGATATTGTTCAGATAGAACATGTGTAACATCTGCAAATTTTGAAAAACTTACTTTTGAAAGAGAACAAAAATTTAAAAATAAGAAACATCAAAAAATTTATGATTTAGTATATAAAGCCCAATTAAATGCAATCACTAATTCAAGAGTAGGAATGAAAGCTTCTCATATTGATAATTTAACAAGATCTGTAATTGAAAAAGCTGGATATGGTAAATACTTTATCCATAGTACAGGACATGGTGTTGGTCTTGATATTCATGAGTTTCCAAATATAAATTCTAAATCTGATGTAATTATTGAAGATAATATGGTTTTTACAATTGAACCAGGAATTTACTTGCCAAAAGAATTTGGAGTAAGAATTGAAGACACAGTTGTAATGAAAAATGGGAAAGCAATTATCCTATAAAAGTAAAAAATATTAAAAATAAATCTTGACTATTTAAGTTAGCTTTTATTTTTAAAGATAAAAAGAGAGAAATTTGAAAAAAACTTTAAGTGATAAATTAACCCTATTTAAAACATCTAATTTTCCTTATACTTCAAAGTATAATTCCCCTAAAAAATATCTTGTGACTATTGGTATTGGGGGAAATATTGGAAATATGAAAAAAACTTTTGATAAACTTTTTTTATCTTTAATGCAAAATAAAAAATTTGATATTCTTGAGACAAGTCCTCTTTTAGAAAATCCTCCCTTTGGATTTTTAGAACAAAATGATTTTTTAAATGGTATAATCGCGCTTAAAACTAATCTAGCACCTAATGAATTTTTAAAAATCATGCAAAGGTTAGAGATAAGATACGGAAGAAAGCGATCCTTTCAAGATGCGCCTAGAACTCTAGATATAGATATAATATTTTTTGATAATAAGAAAATCAATACAGAAAAACTTATTATTCCTCATAAAGATTGGGCAAATAGAGAATCAGTGATTATTCCTTTAAATTATATGAAAAAAAACAAATCAAATATATAAAATTTACAAGGGTATAAAATGAAGAAAAAAGTAGTTGTTGGAATGTCTGGTGGTGTTGATTCATCAGTTACTGCTTTATTGTTAAAACAACAAGGTTATGAAGTAATAGGCTTATTTATGCGTAACTGGGAATACGGAGTTACAGGTAGTCAATGTCCTAACCGTATAGAGTTTGAAGATGCAAAAAAAGTAGGTAAACTATTAGGTATTGAAGTAAAGGGTATAGACTTCGTTGAAGAATATAGAACTAAAGTATTTGATGTATTTTTAGAAGGTCTAAAGAAAGGTCTTACTCCAAATCCTGATATTCTATGTAATCGTGAAATTAAATTTACTGTATTTTTAAATGAAGCTAAAAAAATGGGTGCAGATATGATTGCAACTGGACATTATGCAAAAATAAGTAAATATAATGACCACTATGTACTAGACACTCCAAAAGATAGTTCAAAAGACCAATCATATTTCTTACATGCACTATCAAGTGAGCAGCTTTCACACTCTATGTTTCCACTTGCTGATTTAACTAAAAAAGAAGTAAGAGAAATAGCTACTCAAAATAATCTACATGTAAATGATAAAAAAGATAGTACAGGTATATGTTTTATTGGTAACCAAAGATTTGATGAATTTATTACACAACACTTAAAAGCAATTCCAGGCGATATGATAGATGAAAATGGAAAAGTTCTTGGAAAACACAAAGGTCTTATTTGTTATACATTGGGTCAAAGAAAAGGTATTGGTCTTGGTGGTATTAAAGAGACTGAATCAGATGGACATATTCATAAAGCATGGTATGCAGCACAAAAAGATATTGAAAACAATACATTAACAGTTGTGCAAGATACTAATCACCCATTACTTATGAACCAAAATGTTGAAGCTAGTCATATGCATTGGGTATTAGAAGAGCCGCCTAAAGTTGGCGATAAACTAATGGCACAAGTAAGATATAGACAACAAAAACAAGCTTGTACAGTAACCTCAACTGAGGGAGATAAAGTCTTAGTAAAATTTGACAAACCTCAAAGAGCTGTAACTTTAGGACAAAGTCTTGTTTTATATAAAGGAGAGTATTGTCTAGGTGGCGGATTTATAAGTAATTATTTCAACTAAAAATACTCCATTTATTCAAAATGTATAGGGAGGGGAATATCCTCTTCTCTACTATGAACTTAAATAAAAAACTCGAAAACGGAATAAAGCGATCCTTTCAAGATACGCCTAGAACCTTAAATATAGATATAATATTTTTTGATAATAAAAAACAAATACAGAAAACTTATTATTCCTCATAAAGATTGGGCAAATATAGAATCACTAATTATTCCTTTAAAAAGGATGAAAAATGCAAAAAAAAGTAATGGTAGGTATGAGTGGAGGAATTGATTCTTCAGTTACTGCTTATATGCTACAAAAAGATGGTTATGAAATTGAAGGTGTTTATTTAAAACTTCATAATAGAACTGACGGATATCACGAAAAAAATTTAAGACATATTGAAGATGTTGCAAAATTTTTAGATATAAAATACCACATATTAGATTTGGCAGATAAATTTACAGCAGAAATTTATGACTATTTTGTAGATTCTTATTTAGAAGGAACTACTCCTAACCCATGTGTAAAATGTAATAAACAAATCAAATTTGGTGCAATGTTAAAATTTACTCAAGATAATGGATGTGATTTTTTAGCAACTGGTCATTATGCTAAAACAGACGGTGAGTTTTTCTATGAAGCTGATGATAAAACAAAAGATCAAAGTTATTTCTTATCACAAGTTGACAAAGAAGCACTTCCTTTTATGATGTTTCCTTTAAGTACTTATAAAAAAGATGATATTGTAAAATTAGGAGAAACATTAGATTCTGTATATAAAAGAATTTCTGAAAAAAATGAATCTCAAGAAATTTGTTTTGTTGAAACTGTTTATACAGATGTAATTAAAAAACATGCAAATATTGATTTACCTGGAAAAGTTCTTGATGCAGAAGGAAATATTGTAGGTGAGCATAAAGGTTATATGCATTACACAATTGGGAAAAGAAGAGGATTTACTGTAAAAGGTGCTCATGAACCACATTTTGTAAAAGAATTAAACCCAAAAAACAATACTATTACTGTTGGTAAAAAAGCTGTGCTAGAAGTAAATTCTGTAATAGCTGAAAATCTAAATATGTATATGGATGAAACTAACTTTTCATGTACAGTAAAATTAAGATATAGATCAAATTCTATACCTTGTGATGTTAAAATTGAAGATAAAGAAGCATCTATAACATTAAAAGAACCTGCATTTGGAGTTGCTGCTGGACAATTAGCAGTATTTTATGAAGGTGAAAAAGTAATTGGATCAGCTTGGATTCAAAGTACTAAATAATTTAGGATTTATCCTAAGTTATTTATAATAAAATATAATTTTTTTTAACTTCTTATTCAATTTCATTTCACTCATCAAACACCTTAAATAAGCTTCTTTCATCCATAATTTTTTTCAATAACTATTGATTAAGTACACTTTAGATAAAATCGCAAATATAATCATTCAATTAAGGAAATTTTCATGTCAACATTTAAACTTTTTAGTGGTTCAGCCAACCCAGAGTTTGCAACAAAAGTTGCAGATTATTTAGGTATTCCAGTTTCAAACGCAACTTTAAAGAAATTCAGTGATGGAGAGATCTCTGTTCAAATTACTGAAAGTGTAAGAGGTCAAGACGTTTTTATAATTCAACCAACATGTGTTCCAACAAACGATAACTTAATGGAGTTATTAATTATGGTTGATGCACTTAAAAGATCAAGTGCAAAATCTATTTCTGCTGTTATTCCATACTATGGATATGCAAGACAAGATAGAAAAGCAGCTCCAAGAGTTCCAATTACAGCAAAATTAGTTGCTGATTTATTAGAAGCTGCTGGTATTACAAGAGTTGTAACAATTGACTTACATGCTGCTCAAATTCAAGGTTTCTTTAATATTCCTGCTGATAACTTATTTGGTTCAATAATGTTTGCAGACTATATCAAAGAAAAAGGATTAGCTAATCCAATTATTGCAAGTCCAGATATTGGTGGAGTTGCTCGTGCTAGATCTTATGCTGATAAACTAGGTTACGATTTAATTATTGTTGATAAAAAAAGAGAAAAAGCGAATGAATCTGAAGTTATGAACATTATTGGTGATGTTGAAGGTAAAGATGTAATTTTAGTTGATGATATGGTAGATACTGCTGGAACATTAGTTAAAGCTGCTGAAGTACTTAAAAAAAGAGGTGCAACTTCTGTTATGGCATGTTGTACTCATGGTGTACTTTCTGGGCCTGCATATGACAGAATTGAAAATGGTGTTTTAGATGAATTAGTTATCACAGATACAATTCCTTCAAGAAAAGATGCTAAAAAAATTACAGTATTAACAGCATCTGTTATGATGGGTGAAGCAATAAGAAGAATTCATAATAACGAATCAGTTAACTCTATATTTATTTAATACTTACCTTAGTTAATAATATTCTGCACTAGCTTATGTTATAATGTATGAAATTATTAAAAAGGAAAGTAAGATGAAAAAAATATTATTATCAACGGTGCTTTGTGCATCAGTGATGTTAGCTGCAAATAGTGATTATAAATATGAAATTACTCCGATGATTGGTGGAACTTATACTGAGGGAAATCTTGATTTAGAAAGAAATTACATGAATGCTGGATTAGCTTTAGGTTTTAACCAAACTAATTCAGTATTTGATCAAATAGAACTTGGTTTTTTAAGATCAGTTGAAGATGTAGAGTATAATGCTATAGGTCAAGATACTGGTGTAACTAGAGTTTTTACTAACTTTATAAAAGATTATCCTTTAAATTCTAATATGTCATTTTATGCACTAGTTGGTGCAGGACTTGAATTCTTTGATGATGAATCATATGGAAATGAAGATGGTTTATTTGGTAATTATGGTCTTGGGATTAAACATAAAATCACAGAAAATATTTCATTAAAAGCTGATTTAAGACACTTAATTGAAACAGATCATGGTGATAACAATTTATTATATAACATTGGATTATCTATTCCATTTGGTAAAGTTGCAAAAATGGCTCCTGAACCTAAAGATCAAGATAATGATGGAGTTATTGATGTAAAAGATAACTGTCCTTATACTCCAGCAGGTGTTGCAGTAGATACAAAAGGCTGTGAATTAGATTCTGATAATGATGGCGTTGTTGATAGATTAGACAAATGTCCAAATACTATGGCTGGAGCAAAAGTTGATTCAGTTGGTTGTATGACAGTTGTTGATTTAAGTATTCAATTTGATACTAACTCTGCAAAAATCAAAGAAGGATATGATGCTAAAATCATTGCTTTTGCAAATATGATGAAAGATAATAAACATTTAAAAGCAACTATCAATGCATATACTGATTCAGTTGGTAAAGAAGCTTATAATAAAACTTTATCTGAAAAAAGAGCTCAATCAACAGTTAATAAATTAACTGCACTTAATGTTGAAGCTTCAAGATTAAAAGCAGTTGGATTTGGTGAAGAAAATCCAGTAGCTTCAAATGATACAGTAGAAGGAAGAACAGAAAATAGAAGAGTTACAGCAGTAATTTCTAAATAATTCTATTCTCATTATTAAGATTAGGAACTTTCCTAATCTTAATTTCTTTTATTAAAATCTCACTTTAAAACTTATATTTCTTTAATTTTTACATTTAACTAGAAACTTACTATCATTTAGATATAATCGCGTATAAATAACCTAAATTAAGGATAAAACCTTGCAAAAACATATTAGAAACTTTAGTATCATTGCCCATATTGATCATGGTAAATCTACATTAGCAGATAGAATTATTCAAGAATGTGGTTCAGTAGCAGACAGAGACATGTCAGCACAAGTAATGGATACAATGGATATCGAAAAAGAACGTGGTATCACAATCAAAGCACAAAGTGTAAGACTTGACTATGTAAAAGATGGACAGAATTATGTATTAAATCTTATTGACACTCCAGGTCACGTTGACTTTTCTTATGAAGTAAGTAGATCTTTAGCCTCGTCAGACGGTGCACTTTTAATTGTAGATTCAACACAAGGTGTTGAAGCACAAACTATTGCAAATGTTTATATTGCAATGGAAAATGAATTAGAGCTACTTCCTGTAGTTAATAAAATTGATTTACCATCAGCTGATCCAGATAGAGTACTTCAAGAAGTTGAAGAAGCAATTGGAGTTGACTGTACTGAAAACAATTTAATTTCTGCAAAAACAGGATTAGGAGTAAAAGATTTAATTGATTCAATAGTTGATAGAATTCCGGCTCCTAATGGAGATGAAGAAGCTCCTACTAAAGCTTTAATTTATGATTCTTGGTTTGATAACTATTTAGGTGCATTAGCACTTGTTAGAGTTTATGAAGGAAGTATAAAGAAAGGTCAAGTAGTAAGAATGATGAATACAGAACATGATCAACAAGTTCTTAGTTTAATGTATCCTCATCCTTTAAAGAAAGAAACTACTAATGAACTTAAAACTGGTGAAATTGGAATTGTAGTTCTTGGTATTAAAACTGTTGATATTATTGCTGTTGGAGATACAATTACAGATGCAAAAAATCCAACACCACAAGCAATTGATGGTTTTGAACCTGCGAAACCATTTGTATTTGCAGGAATTTATCCTATTGATACAGATAAATTTGAAGATTTAAGAGATGCTCTTGATAAGTTAAGACTTAATGATTCATCAATTTCTTACGAACCAGAATCTTCTGCTGCTTTAGGAAGTGGGTTTAGAACTGGTTTCTTAGGTATGCTTCATATGGAAGTAATTAAAGAAAGATTAGAGAGAGAGTTTAATCTTGATTTAATAGCAACTGCACCAACAGTTGTATATGAAGTACTAAAGGTAAATGGAGAAAAAATCTCTATTCAAAACCCTAGTGAACTTCCAATGCCAAATCATATTGAAACAATTTTTGAACCATATGTAAAAGCTACTATTTTAGTTCCAGATGAATTTTTAGGAAATGTTATTAAACTTCTTAATGATAAAAGAGGAATACAAAATAAAATGGATTATATAGGGACAAGAGTTTTACTTGACTATGATATTCCTATGAATGAAATTGTAATGGACTTTTATGATAGATTAAAATCTACTACTAAAGGTTATGCATCTTTTGATTATGAACCAATAGGTTTCAGAGAAGGTATTTTACAAAAACTTGATATTAAAGTTGCTGGCGATGTTGTTGATGCATTATCAATTATTGTTCCTGAAAATAAAGCACTTTCTAAAGGTAGAGAGTTTATTAAAGCATTAAAAGAACTAATTCCTAGACAATTATTTGAAGTTGCAATTCAAGCATCAATTGGTGCTAATATTATTGCAAGAGAAACTGTAAAATCTACTGGTAAAAATGTAACTGCAAAATGTTATGGTGGAGATATTACAAGAAAAAGAAAATTACTTGATAAACAAAAAGCTGGTAAGAAAAGAATGAAATCTATTGGTAAGGTTAATGTACCACAAGAAGCATTTATGGCTGTTTTAAAAATATAAATTTAGCTTTTTTTAAACTACTTACCCTGCAAATTAAAAATTTAAATGCTCAGATACTTTTAGTATACTGTGCTTTAAATTTTTTCTTTTTAATCTCCTTCAAATTTAAAGTCAAAACTTCTTTATAAACTAAACTTATTTTCATAAAATAAATAGTATTATTATTTTATGAAATGTATAACTTGTGAAAACCTATCTTTTCAAATTATTTGTAAAACTTGTCAAGAAAAACTATTAACACCCTCTTTTCATAAAAGAGAATTAGAAAAAGATTTTTATAATTTTTCTTTTTACTCTCTATCTGAACTTGAAGATTTGATTTCTTCAAAATATCACTTTCATGGTGATAGAGTTTTTAATACTTTAGCTAAATTATCTTTTGCTAAATTTGCAGAAAACTTTTCAATTGATACAAATGTATTAGCTATTCCTATTGATGACCATACAAGGCATGAATTTTCTCATACAGCTATATTATCAAGGCATTTAAACTCTAAAAATATAAAAACAAAATATAATTGTCTAAAAGCTACAAATATTGTCAAATATGCAGGAAAAGATTTAGATTTTAGATTAAAGAATCCTCGTAAATTTAAAGTGAAGAATATCACTAATCAAAGTATCATTTTAGTAGATGATTTAATTACTACAGGAACTACAATACTTGAAGCAAAAAAGGTTTTAGAAAAACAAAACAATACAGTTTTATTCTCTTTAACCCTAGCTGATGCAAAAATTTAGTATAATTATTTTTTATAAAAGGGTTAAATGTGATTGGAATTATTGATTATAATATGGGAAATCTTGCAAGTGTTTATAATGCTTGTCATACAATTGATGCAAAAGCAACTATTGTTAAAGATCCTAATGACTTAAGAAACTACGATAGAATTATTTTACCAGGTGTGGGTGCATATAAAGATGCAATGCAACATCTAATTGATACAGGAATGAACGAAGCAATATATGAATTTGCGACAAGTGGAAGACCAATGATTGGTATCTGTCTTGGAATGCAACTATTATTTGAAAGTTCACAAGAGTTTGGACATACTGATGGATTAGGTTTAATAGACGGTCAAATCATTAAATTTGATAAATCAAAAATGCATGAAGATGTAAAAATTCCACATATGGGTTGGAATACAATAAAAAATACAGAACATGCATTATTTGAAGGACTTAAAAACCCTTATTTATATTTTGTTCACTCTTTTCATGCAGTTACAAATGAAAAAAATATAATAGGAACAACAGAATATGGTTATGATTTTGTTAGTGCTGTTAATAAAGAAAATATTTATGGGTTTCAACCTCATCCCGAAAAGTCACATGATAATGGGCTCAAAATTTTAAAGAACTTCATGAAAATCTAATAATAAATAAGGATCTCAAATGAAAACAATTGCAATAGCAGGTGCGAGTGGATTTGTAGGAAGTAATCTAATCGATTACTTTACGAATCTAGGATATAAGGTTATTCCTATTTCAAGAGATATTTTAAATAATAAAGATAAATTAGAAGAGTTAATAAACTCTTCTAATATTATTATTAACCTATCTGGTGCCAATATTATAAATAGGTGGACAGATAAATATAAAAAACTACTGTATTCATCTAGAATAGATACTACTTCTAACATTGTAAATGCAATTAATAAAAGTCAAAATAAACCTGAACTACTTATTTCAACTTCAGCTGTTGGTATATATGATAATCAATTTATTCATGATGAAGAAGGTTCATATTCAAATGATTTTTTATCAAAACTTTGCCAAGATTGGGAAGAAGAAGCTTTAAAAGCAAATTCATTTAATACAAGAGTTGCCATATTTAGATTTGGAATAGTTTTAGGTAAAAAAGGTGGTGCCTTACAAAAAATGTTAACTCCTTTTAAACTAGGATTAGGCGGAATTATAGGAAGTGGCAAACAATCATTTTCTTTTATTCATATAAATGACCTATTAAATGCATATAAATTTGTTATTGAAAATAACGATGCTAATTTAGTATTTAATCTTACTGCACCAAATCCTACAACAAACAAAGGACTAACTCTTGCTTTAGGAAAAACACTAAAAAGACCTACTATACTTCCAGTACCAGAATTTATTTTAAATCTTATTTTTAGTGAAGGTGCGAAAGTTTTGACAGATGGTCAGAATGTTATTCCTAAAAAATTAGAAGATTTAGGTTTTAAATTCAAATATACAAATATAGAAGACACAATAGAAAATTTATTAAAAAATTAAAGGAAGTTTTATATGGATATTTTACCAGCGATTGATTTAAAAGATGGGAAAGCTGTTAGATTAAGCAAAGGATTAATGGATAGTGCAAAAATCTATTCAGATGAACCTTGGCAAGTTGCAAAAAGATTTGAAGAATTAGGTTCTAAATGGTTGCATATTGTTGATTTAAATGGTGCTTTTGCAGGAGAGCCCGCAAATTTAGAGCAAATTAGAAAAATCAGAGAGAACTGTAATTTAAAAATTGAACTAGGTGGAGGTATTCGAGATGAAGAAACTATCAAAATGTATGTTGAACTTGGTGTGGATAGATTAATTCTTGGTTCAATTGCTGTAAAAGATCCTCAATTTGTAAAAGATATGGCTGCTAAATATCCTATTGCTGTTGGAATTGATGCTATGAATGGAATGGTAGCAGTTGAAGGATGGGCAGAAGTATCTACTATGGAAGCTACAACTTTAGCAAAAGAGTTTGCAAATGCAGGTGTTGAAGCTATTATTTGTACTGATATTTCTAAAGATGGTATGTTATGTGGTGTAAATGTAGAATTTACAGAATCAATTGCTCTTGCATCTGGTGTTGATACAATTGCATCTGGTGGAGTAAAAGATATTAATGATATTACAAACTGTAAAGAAAATGGTAATATTGCTGGTGTTATTGTTGGAAAAGCATTTTATGAAGGAACATTAGATTTAGAAGAAGGGTTTAAAGTTTTATAACTTAATCTAAAATTAGTCATTTTTTATAAAAATAAAAATAATATTATACTATTATTATTAAAACATTTTTATAAAGGCTGTATAAATGAATTCTAACAAGAAAATAACGATTATAATCTTTACAATGGTTTCGCTACTAACCATTGTAATTGTTGCTTTAGTTGCTTTAGGCTCAAGACAAAGTGGTTATGAAAGTGCTGAAAAAAGAGCTCATTTAACAGCTGATATTGTAAAGAAATCCTTAACTGCACATATGCTTAATGGAAATATGGATCAAAGAAAAACATTTCTAGATAGTATTAGTGAACTTGAAGATGTAAATGATCTTTGGATTATTAGAGCTAAAAGTGTAAGTGAGCAATTTGGTAAATCCAAATTAAGTAATGAAAAACCAAAAGATAACATTGATAAAGAAGTTTTAAAAACTGGAAAAGAAAAACTTATTACAAATGAATCTTTAACTTCTGCAAATCTTAGAGTAACAATCCCCTATATTGCATCAGCTTTAGATAAACCTAATTGTTTAGCCTGTCATAATGCAAAAGAAGGTGAAGTTCTTGGTGCTATCTCCTTAACCTTTGATATTCAAGATGACCGTATTTCAAGTATTTCTGTTTTACTTAATATTGTAATTATCGTAATTTTATTTTTATTATTTATATTAGTTTATATAAGTAAAAAAATAAAACCTTATACAAGTTCATTTGATTCAATTACTAAAGTACTTAAACAAGTACATGATGGCGATTATGCAGTTAGAGCACCCAAAGGTGTTTTAAAAGAAGATAAAGAAGCATCACTATGGTTAAATGAAATAATTGAAAAACTTGAAACGGTACTAACAGGAATAGAAAAAAACCTTACAACCTTTGTTCATAATAGATCTTCAAATGTAAATAATGATAAGTTATTAACAGCAAAAGAGATTATAGAAGATATCTCAGAAATTTATAACTTTAAAAAAACTATTGAAACTGATTTATCTAAAGATGATATATACTTTAGATTAATTCAAGTATTTAAAAATAAATTAAAAATTTCAAACTTCTCAATTTTTGAAAATGATTTATCTAAAGACGAAAGAAAAATAATATTTACAACTGAAGATACTATTACTTCATGTCATTTAACAAAAAATATTAAAGAACAATGTAGAGCAGAAAGAACATCTAATATTGTTTCATCAGAAAACTTTCCAGAAATATGTAGAGTTGCAACTTGTGAGTCATGTGTTAACTATATATGTATTCCTTTTTCAATAAATGAACAAAAAAGTATTACAATTCATATTTTATGTAAAGATGATGACTGTCTAAAACATACTAAATATCAAATTGGTATTATTAAAAAATATTTAGAAGAAACTAAGCCTATTTTAGAAAGTAAGATGTTAATGGATGTATTAAGAGAAAGAAATCTGATTGATGGACTTACTGGTCTATACAATAGAAAATATTTAGATGAATTTATAGATAGAAAGATGCCTTTAGAATTATCAAATGGAACATCATATTCAGTAATGTTCTTAGATATTGATTACTTTAAAATGGTTAATGATACATATGGTCATGATGCAGGAGATGCGATTCTACAAAAACTTTCAAAAACAATGAAAGATTCTATTGGTGAAAATGAATTTATTATTAGATTTGGAGGAGAAGAATTCTTAATCATTATGAAAAATCCAACACCTCAAAGTGCGCAAGAACTTGCAAATAAAATAAATCAAGAGTTTGCTAAATTAGTATTTACATTTAATAATGAATCATTTAGTAAAACTGTAAGTATTGGATATGCATTTTTCCCTGAAGATACTGATCAAATTTGGAAATGTATTAAGTTTGCTGATTTATGTTTATATGAAGCAAAAGAAACAGGAAGAAACAAAGTAATTAAATTTTCAAAAGACTTACTAAAAAATGGAGATAAAGCACAATATTAAAAAATTAAAATAAAGAGAGTTAACTCTCTTTATTTTTCTGTCATAGTATAATGCAATTCTAAACCATTAGAAGTTGCTACAAATCCATTTACATTTATACTTCCATCATGTACCATTTTATGATGTTCTTTACATAAAGGAATAAGATTATATTTATGATTTGCATTTATATGATCAATAAAACCATCTTTATTTGCACGTGATTGTTCTTTTATATGATGAACATCATCACAAGCTTTCGAACAAATTACACATACACTTGCATATACATTTTTATTATATTTAGAAGTTTTTTTCTGAGATAATCTTTCAATTGAAGAATAATCATCTGTTAATTTTTTTCGTATATCATTTGCTACTGATAAAAATTCTTTATCCATATGCAACGATCTTGCGTATTCTAATCCATACATAGATGAACCACTTCCATATGCTAACTTTCTATCAAAAATTAACTTATCTTCATCATCTTTATACATAACAGATAAATGCAATGCAATAATATTTTTTAATGCTTCTATTTCTTTAATCTGAGGTAATTGGTGTAAATGTGTTGCAAATACAAAAATAGCTTCTAATTTTGAAAGTTTTAAAATTGAACTTGCAACTATTGATAATCCACTCATAGTTTCTGTACTATGTGAAATTTCATCACCTAATATAAGTGATTTCTTACTAGCTCTATTAAATATATTTTTTAATTCTAACATTTCAACAGCAAATGAAGATAAACCTTTAGCAATATTATCAGCTCCTGATATTCTTGTATAAACAGCATCAAAAATAGAAAACCTCATTGATTTAGCAGGAACGTAGAAACCAGCTTGTGCTAAGATTACAGCTATCCCTATTGCTTTCATAAGTGATGATTTACCTGATGAGTTAATACCATAAAGCAAAACCCCATGCATCTTATTTTCTTTTATATTTATAGGGTTAGAGTTTTTAATAATCACATTATCTTTATATTCTTTTGAAGCAAGAGATAATTCTCCAAGTATTATGTCATTTGGAACATATACTCCTTGTTCTTCATTTGCTTCAATTATTGGATGTCTTAAATCTATTACTTCTACAAAATTCTCTTCATCTTTTGTTTTTACAATTTTAGGACATACATAATTATATTTTTTTGCTGTTTTAATATTTGAAACTGTTAAATCAACTTCAGCAATAAATTGAACTAATTCATCTAAAAGGCTTGCAAATTTCTTTTCAAATTCATATAACTTATCTTTAAATACTAATTTATTAAGTTCTATAACTTTTCGTAAATTATGAACATACTTAGCCGATATATCTTCGGTTAAATTACAAAATATTTTTACAGAATTTGTTTGAATTTTTATTTGCATATCTTTAAATAAAATAAGATCATCATCAATAATTATATGAGAATCCATTAACTTTTCTTTTACTAAATTAAATCTATTTTTAGTCAAAGTTAAAAAGAAGCCTTCTTTATCTAATCTATTAATTCCAACATAATTAGAATCTTCTGTTTTTAAATGACTTAGAATATGAGATTTTAATAACTCAAGTTTTGTATATAAAACCTCGTTTTCTCTATTAAGTTCATCAATTTGGGTATTAATACCCTCACAAACCATATTAACCTCAACATCTTTTAACATATATTTACCAGAAATTGATAAATCAAATGTAGAATCAATTGATTGAATAAATAATTGTAAATCAGCAGATGAGCAAGGTGGTTTTATAAACTTGTAGTTCTCCATAAAGGTTACAACTTCTTTAATACTTAGTAATGAATCATATAAATAATTAAGTTCAAAAGGATGTAATCTATTTAATTTTATTCTTCTTGTTAGTCTTTCAATATCATAAATATTTGCTAATTCATTTTCAATAGGAGCATGATAATCATATAATTCTTTTGATAAAGCAAATCTTCTTAAAAGTTCTTTTTCATCTTTTACAGGATGAGAAAGCCTTTCTTTTAAAAGTCTTTTCCCCATAGCTGTCGAAGTATTATTAATTAATTTTATTAAAGATGGGTTATGACTTGTTTCAATAATATTTAATTGTTCAAGTGCATTGTTACCTAAGTATATGTATTTAGAAACATCTAATTTTTCAGGGCTTGAAAGCTTTTGAATAATATTAGAATCATGAGCTATTACAAAATCAATCAATACAGCAAGTGCTTCTGTACTTAAAGGTACTCTTTCCATATCTAAATGCTCAATAGCTGTTAAAAGTGATCTAATATTAAATACATTTTTAAATAATTCATTTTGATAAGATATTTTTGGTCTAAAAGAAGCTATATGAAAAGTTTTTAAAGATAATTCTAAATAATCAATAACTTCTTTTTGATTTATATTTTTATCTGCAAAACTAATAACTATTTCATTTGTTTTATGCATATTCATATAATTAAAAACTTCATCTAGTGCATAAAATTTATCTTCACTAGTTCCGTGTATTTCATTGTAATAACATTTTCCAGTTGTTACATCAATAGCAGAATATCCTACTAGATATATTCCTCTAATTTGATCAACTAAAAGTGAAGTAATATTATTTTCATCTTGATCAATTGCAAAATCAAAATTTGTACCAGGACTTACAACAATATCTAGATATCTAGAAACATTAGGAGGAACTCCTTTTTGTTTTATAAGTACTACTGTGTATTTTTGTTCATTAATGATTTTAGATAAATGTTTTTCTAATGAAATCGCAGGAACGCCTGCCATAATTGGATTTTGTTTTGAATTTTCTAATATAGTTTTATTTTTTCTAGTTAATTGAATATTTAATAGTTCTGCAATTTCTTTTGCTTTTCCAATTTGTTCTTCATCATTATTAACTTCATAAACTTCAAAAAATGTTCCTATTTCCATAAGTAATATAGTATTTTTACCATATTTCTTTTCAAACAATTTTTGTAATTTAAAATATGTAATTGTTAATAATTCTTTTCTATTTTCTAATAGTTCTAATACCTCTTCTCTCACTTTCTTTTCCTAACATTTGTCCAGTCTCTTATCAGCATTTTTTGTTTTTTATTTAATACCGCTTCTTCATGAAATGCTGTATAACTTTGTAAAGGCATTGATGCATACACTGTTCTATATATTTGTTTTAATTCATATTTTTTTTCATCAGCTGTGTAGTTTTTCCAAATTGAGAAGTTTAGTGCTTTTCTTCCATTTTTTACATGAGATGAAATAATCCATGAAAAAGGTGCAATTTGTGAGTAAGATGGCCAAACAACATTATTTGAATGGCAATCATAACATGATGTTTTTAGGATATTCATAACTTCTAAAGGAGCTTTTATCTCTAATTCTTTTGATGTTTGTGTAATACTTTGTTCAGGTCTTATAAATTGCATTAATACAAATACAATCAAAAAAATAAGAAGTGTTCTTTTCATGTTTATTTTACTTTGTCATTAAATTATACGGTCTTTTTAATTCTTCTATGAATAAAGGAACACTCATATTCCTTCCAATTCTTCGAAATTCTTTTGTATCAAAATAAACCAGTATTGTAGGTATAGAAAATACCGTAAAATGACTTGTAATTTCTTTATGTATGTCAGTTTTAACTTCATATAAATTAAATTTATCAAAGTTTTTATTTATTTGTTCTTCTATCTTTGGTTTTAGTACTTTACAGACAGAACAATTTTCACCAGAAAAATATATTAATACAGGTTCCCCTGTATTAATATTATCCTTTAACTGTTGTAGGTTTTGGATTTGATTCATTTGAATAATTATCCTCAATTTCATCTTCAACACATTTTATTGGATCTTCTTTTCCTAAATTAACTTGATAAGATTGTTCTTTAAAAATATCTTCTTTTGATAAAGAAATACCTTTCATATGAGAAAGTGGGAAAGCAAAAGCAACACCTTTTCCTGTTGTTGTAATATGTAATGAATGAATAACAGATTTTACAACTTCATTAACTAAATATCTAGGTAATAAAAATAATAACATAGTGTCATTTGCTTCAAATGATGATCTATAGAAATTAGCCATTTCATCAAGTCCAATACCATCAGCACGTAAAACAGTTACTCCTGATGCTCCTGCTTTATGAGCTGCTTGAATTGCATCAAGTTTTTTATCAACTGGTACAATAATTACAACAGCAGAAAATTCTAAAGATAAAGAATGTCTAACATGAGAACCATCAATATTTACAGTTGCTAAATCCATATTTTCAGCATCAATTAATGTATCATGTAATAATTCTTCTTCTTCAATCTCTGTATCAGATTTAACTCCGAATTTCTCTGTAAGAATTCCATATAACATAACTGTAATCATTGGGAATAATGATGCAAAAGCAATTAGACCAAATCCATCAATTAATGGAGATCTTCCAGGGATATTTGTAGCAAGTCCAATTCCAAGTGCAGCAACTAAAGGCACTGTTACAGTTGAAGTTGTAACTCCACCTGAATCATATGCAATTGCAATAATATATTTTGGTGCAATAAATGTAAGAAAAATTACAACGATATATCCAACAATAATATAGTAGTGAATATGTCCACCATCAACAATTCTAAAGGCACCTAAAGCAATACCAATTGCAACCCCACTAGCAACAAATAATCTTAATGCAAAATCGTTAATTTTACCATCTGAAATATCTTTTGCTTTTTTAGCAATTGCCATAAGTGCAGGTTCTGCCATTGTAGTTGAAAATCCAATTGCAAAAGCAAAAGCATAAATCATTAATACAGAATCAGATTTAGTAAGTTGGTAAGCCATTGTTTCACCAAGTGAGAATAACCCCATTTCTAAACCAAGAATAAATGCATAAAGTCCAACAATTACAAGTATAAATCCTAAAAATACTGTTTTAATATTTTGAATAGGTTTTTTTAATACTCCATATTGGAAGAATAAGATAATGGCTAAAATAGGAATAACATCTTTAATAACAGAAAGAATTCCATAAAAAATTGAAGTAAGTGTAATATCAGTTGGTGAAGATACAGTAGCTTGAATAACAACATTAGCAACTTCTTTAGCATCAACTAAGTTATATACAGCGATACCATAAACTTGTACAAATATCATTGGAGTTAATGAAGCAAAAGCAATTAAACCAAATCCATCTATAACAGGATTTCGACCTTTGATATTAGAAGCTAATCCAATACCAAGTGCGGCAACAAGTGGTACAGTTACAGTTGATGTTGTTACTCCACCTAAATCATATGATAATCCAATAATTTCAGGAGGTGCAAAAAATGTAATAGTTACAACGATAAGATATCCAGCAATAATATAATAGTGAATAGGATGACCTTTTATAATCCTAAATACACCAAGTAATATAGCAAAACCCACAGAACCAGCAACAACAAACCTAAGTATCGTAGCATCGATTCTACCACTAGATATAGAAGCAGCTTTATCAGCAATAACAGCAAGCGCAGGCTCTGCTATTGTTGTACCAAATCCAATTAAAAATCCAAAAATTAAAATCCAAGTTGTCCATCCAGATTTTGCAAAATCTCTTGCTAGTCCTTCCCCAACTGGGAATATACCAATTTCTAGACCTTGTAAGAAAATTGCTAAACCAACTCCAACAATACCTAATCCAATAGCTGTACTAACCCACCCCTCCGGTACGGTTTGAATAATCGCTAATTGAAAAAATAGGATTACAACAATAATTGGAATTAAATCCCGAAAAGACTCTTTTAATAACTTTAAAAAGAAGTTAAACTGCATCATTTTACTTTATTTCTCCCTTGTTTTACACTAAATATATATTATTTTAATATTATTCTTCATATTTCTTGCTGAAGCATTATGATAAAAATTATTTAAAATCTTGTATTATAAAAGTATTTAAGCTATAAAGCCTATATTTTGAGGGTTTTTCAAAGAAGTATTTATATATAAAATCTATTATTAATTAACTTTTTTATTAAAAAATAATTTTGTTTTATTTTATAAAAATTTTAGTTTTTTTGAAATAAAATAAAGTAGTTTTACCTACTTTATTTATATTAAATTTGATGTTCGCTAGTTTTAGAAAGTCTTTCTTTTTGAGAAATATATGAATTAACAGAACCTAAATAAGCTTTTGCAGTTGCTAACATTGTATCAATACTTAATCCATGTCCTACAAATGAAGGAGAATTCTTGTCAAATGTAACTCTTGTAGTTACTTTTGCTAATGCGTCTTTACCTTCAGATACAGAAGTTACTTTATAATCATTTAATTCACCATTAATACCAGTTAATCTATCAATCGTTTTGAAGATAGCATCCATTGTACCATCACCAATATTTGCATCTTGCATTACACTATCGTTATGTTTTATAGATACAGCTGCCATTGGCATACCGTTTGAACAATCAGATATTTGTAATCCAACTAATTCATAAGTTTTGTCTTGATTTAATGATTCATCTGTAATTAACATTCTAATATCATCATCTGTAACATCTTTTTTCTTATCAGCTAATAATTTAAATCTATCAAATGCAGAGTTTAATTCTTCATCACTTACTTTATCAAAACCTAAGTGTTCAATTTTATCTCTAAATGCTGCTCGTCCTGAGTGTTTCCCTAAAATTAATGTTGATTCTTTAAATACTCCAACATCTTCAGGTCTCATTATTTCATATGTCTCATTATTCTTTAACATACCATCTTGGTGAATTCCACTTTCATGTGCAAATGCATTTTTACCAACAATTGCTTTATTTTGTTGTGGTTCAACACCTGTAATTGTTGCTACTAATCTTGATGTTGGATATAACTCAGGAGTATTAATACCTGTATATAATTCTCCAAATGCATCTTTTCTAGTTTTAATAGCCATTACAGCCTCTTCTAAAGCAGAATTACCAGCTCTTTCACCTAAACCATTCATTGTAACTTCTATTTGTCTAGCACCATTCATTACAGATGCTAAAGTATTAGCAGTTGCTAATCCTAAATCATTATGATTATGTACAGAAATAATTGCTCTATCACCTGCAAAATCAGATAATTCTTTAACCATTGCACCTAATTCATGCGGTAATCTATATCCAACTGTATCAGGTAAGTTAATTGTAGAAGCTCCTGCAGCTATTACTGCATCCATAACTTCTTTCATAAATGGAATTTCAGATCTTCCTGCATCTTCTAATGAAAATTCAACATCATCAACAAATGTTCTTGCATATTCAACAGCATGAACTGCACGTTTGATAACTTCTGCTTCACTCATTTTTAATTTATATTTCATATGAATAGGAGAAGTAGCTATGAAGGTATGAATTCTATGTAATGGAGCTTTGCAAACAGCTAAACCTGATTGTTTAATATCATTTTCAATAGCTCTACTTAAAGAACAAATTGATGAATTCTTAACTTGTTCTGCAATTCTAGAAACTGCATCAAAATCACCTGGACTGGCAGCTGCAAAACCTGCTTCAATTACGTCAACACCTAACTTTTCTAACTGTAATGCTACTTTAATTTTTTCATCAGTATTCATTGAACAGCCAGGGCTTTGTTCACCATCTCTTAACGTTGTATCAAATACTATAATTCTATTTTTATCCATTATTTTTGTACCTTTTAAAATGTAAAATATTATATCTTTTTTTTATAAAAGAAAAACTAAATTTATTATTTATTCTAGATTAGTTGTAAATCGAAGTTCTAATATGAGATTAGAGTGATTTTGAAAGTAGTAGAAGAGTATTCACGCTTTTGATGAAATGGTTGTTTGAAAAATTAAAAATTTTCATTTGGACTCTCCTTTGTAGTTATCTGTCAATTATAATTAATAAAAAATGATTTGTCAAGGATTATTTTGATTTTCTACAAAGAACAACTTGATTCCTACCATTATTTTTAGCAGCATAAAGTGCATCATCTGAGTATTTATAAAATAATTCTTCATCTTCTAAATGGCTATAATTTTGTACCGTTAAACCTGCTGATATAGTAATATAATCACTACATTCACTTCTAGAATGTTCAATTTTTAGATTTTCTATTTTTTGAACCAATCTATTTGCATTTTTAAATGAATCTTCAATATCAATACCCGAAGAAATAATACAAAATTCTTCTCCACCAACTCTAAATGCATAATCAGTTGCCCTAAGAGTAAAATCTTTAAGTATGTCAGATAATTGTTTAAGAACTTTATCTCCTGCTGGATGTCCATAGTAATCATTATAATTTTTAAAATAATCTATATCAATGCTAAGTAAACTTAGAACAGATTTTTCTCTTTTTGCTCTTCTTATTTCATTATCAATAATTTTATTAAAATATCTTCTATTATATAAAGAAGTTAAACTATCTTCAATTGACAATAATTCAAGCTTTTTTTTATGTGTAACATCTTGTCTTATAGCAGTATAATTTATAATTTCATCATTTCTCATTACAGGGGTAATTGTTAGTGTTGCCCAATAAACTTCACCATTCTTCTTTCTATTCTTTATTTCACTTTTATATATTTTTCCATTTTTTATTTCATCCCACATAGAAGTATAAAAAGCGTCTTCTGTGTCTTCATGTTTTAATAATTTATGTGTTTGACCTAAAAGTTCTTCTTTAGAATAACCTACTAAATCAATAAAAGCTTTACTCGCATCTATAATAACACCATTATTATCAGTTATAGATATTAAAACATTTTCATCTACAATTTCAAGTAAATTATCTTTTTCAAATAATTTATTACGTAAGTGGTTAGTAGCAATACAATCTTGAATAGAAGAAATAAGTTCAAGCATATCTATGGGTTTAATTACAAACTTACTAACTTTTAATTCAATTGCTTTAAGAAAATAATCAATATCAGAATATGCAGTTGTAACAATAACTGGAACTATATTTGCTCCAATTTTATGAATCATTTCTAATCCATTCATTTGGGGCATTTGAATATCTGTAATTATAATATCAGGATTATATTTATTAAAAAGTTCAATTCCTTCAACACCATTAGTAGCAGTGTAAAAATTTTTAACATATTTTTTTAATAAGTATGAAACTTCATCTCTTATCATTTTTTCATCTTCAACATATAATATACTTATATTTTCAAGTAGTTTTGTATTTATATTTTTCAATTATAATTCTTTTATTAAATTTGGCTTGTAATGATTCTATCATATAAAATATTAATTTAAATTTTTTTTTAATTAATATTTTATTTATTTAAAGAGGTAATATTATTTTAAAGCATACACCATCTTTTGTGTTATTTACCGTTATATTTCCATTCATATTATTCTCAATAATCATCTTTGTCATATAAAGACCAATTCCTGTCCCTTTACCTTCTTCTTTTGTTGTAAAATAAGGATCATATATTTTTAATAAAATATCATCAGAAATACCTTTTGCATTATCTTCTATTTCAATAACTGCAAAACTATTTTCTTCATAAATTCTTATTTCAACAACTTTATCTATTACGTTCTTATCTATTAACGCATCTTTAGCATTTGTAAAAATATTTAAAATTGCTTGCAGAAATTCATTTCGATAAGCATTTATCACAATTTTAAAATCAATTTTATCTTTTATTAATTTTATATCATGATGTTGAAAAGTTGATTCTATTAATTGTAAAGTTGTATTTAAAGAATCATATAGATTAAACTCTTCTTTCATTTTTGTTGGCTTAAAAAAACTTCTAAAATCATCAATTGTTCTAGACATAGTTCCCGTTAATAGATTTGCTTTCGTAATTGATTTTTCCATATAAGAACTATCTAACTCACCCATTTTATATGTAAAATATAAATTTTGAATAACTAAACTCAATCCATTTAAAGGTTGTCTCCATTGATGAGCAATATTACCAATCATTTCACCCATTGATGCAAGTTTTGATTGCTGAATTAGAATTTCTTCTTGCTCTCTTTGTTTTTTAATTTCATATTTAACTTTAACTTCTAAACTTTCATTTAGTTTTTTTTCATCAACTAATAATATTTGTATTTTAGAGGCCATATTATTAAAAGACTGTTCTAATTTTCCAATTTCATCTTTCGTTGTAATTTTAATTCTGTAGTCCAAGTTATTATCAGAAAACATTTTTGTACCAAGAAGTAAATTTTCTATTTTTTTACTTAAATAATTAGATAAAAGTAATGCCACAATAATTACTATAATAAGCATTATAAATGTAACGGCAACTAGTTCATTCATTAATTGTGTTATAAATCTAATTATTTCATTTTCATTTTCAGCAACTACGCCTTCTATGTGTTTTGTTTGACTTTCTAATATTTTATTAACATTTTCTTTACTTACATTTGCAGCAGAATGAAAATCTACAACATTAGCCCCAATTGTAATAAACCCAAAACCTCTTTTTGTATTATTGTATTGACCTGTAAAATATGGTATTGATGCAGCAGTTGTTAATTTGTCTACATTACTCCATTGAATCATAAAAGATCCATAACCACCATTTTTAGTAAGCTCCATCCAACCATGACATTGAGGAGCAAAATTTAGATATCTACAATCTAAACCAACATTACCATCATTTATAAGTTGTTTTAAATTAGGTCTTTTTGTTAGTGATTGATTTTCAAATATTGGATAATTATCCAAAAAAATATTCATATCCAGATTTGATAATTCCAACTTTTTTGCTAAAATACTACTTAACCAAGGTTGCTTTACTTTTCCAGTATTTTTATCATACCCAACAATAAAATAGTCTCTTGGATGAGAAATATTTCTTCCTTTATAATCCCACATAAAAGCATAATTTCCTAAACTTGCATCCGAGATATCTTGAATAGAATTATTATTTGTTGGATTATAAGTATCTGTGAATTGCATAACATGCTCATGATCTAAAGCAAGTGATAAATATCCAATTTTTTTTTCATTTTTATACACAGGAGTTACAAACCTAATAATTCCTTCAAACTTTTTCCCATTAGGATTTTCTTTTCCTGCATATGCATGTTTTTTTGGTTCAAAATCAATATTAGCTTTTTTAGCTTTTTCTTTTGTAAAAGTACCAATAATTTTTGTACTTACATATTCTCCAATTACTTTAGAAACATAAATTTCATCTTTTTTTAATTCTTTAACTTTTGAAAAATAAATTTCAGAATTAATATATGTATTATTTTTTATTGACACATCTAAAAGACTTTTATTTATTTGAGAAACTTTATATATTTCTTTTCCTGATAAAGAAATAAAACTCAATTCTTTATACAATGGAATTTTAGTTTTATTAAAAACACTTGGATTCGTATAGTTAAATTCCTTTTTATTATCTATTAATATATCAAGCTCTAAATTTTTATATTCTTTTTTATTTGTTTTAATTTTCATCCATAAATTAGTCTTATCATCATAGTAATAATCATTATGGGTAATAATATCTCTATTTTTACTTTTATAAAATGATTCTAATAAGTTTTGAGAAATATCAATTTTTGATAAAAATATAATATCTTCATCTCTTTGGTACAAAAAATTTGCTAGATTATTAGCAATTTCAAAAGAAATTTTTTCTAATGATATTTGAGATTTTCTATCAAGATTTCTAACACTATCATCAATTGATGCAGTTGCAGTTGCGAGTATAATTTCTTTACTTTGATTAAATAAATAGTTAGTACTATTTTTTAAATAAGTATCTAGTTTTAAAACACCATCATATGAAATATATGCAATAAGTAGTAAAGGTATAACTTTTATTAAAATAAAGATTATTATTAACTTAATTCTAATAGTCAAATTATTCATTTTAACTTATACCTTAAAATTATAAACAAGAAGAAATTCTTGTTTATAAAAGATTAATCTTCTTTTGTAGTTTTTGCTTCTAACTCTTCGTTTTCTTCTATTTTTTCACTTTTTTCATCTTCAGAAACTTTATCAGATTTTTCTGTTTTTTCTTCATCTTTATTTAGTGCATCTGAATGTAAATCTTCAGCTTCAAAAACAGTTCCACCATTTTCTTTAATGATTTCTCTAACTCTTTCTCCCGAAATAACTTCAATTTCTAATAATTCAGCCGTCATTTGCTCAATTGCTTCTTTATTATCTCTTAAAGCTTGTAAAACAATCTCATATCTTTCATTTAATACAGTTTTAATATGTGTATCTAAATCTTTTGCCATATTATCAGAGAAATCTTTTTGACTTTGTCCACCTAAAAATTGATTAGATCTTTTTTCTAGTACCATAAGTCCTGCAATATCACTCATACCATAAACAGTAGCCATTGATTTAATAATATCAGTTGCTCTATCTAAGTCATTTCCAGCACCAGTAGAAATTTCATTAATAAATACATCTTCTGCCGCTCGTCCACCAAGTAGAACATCTACTTCCGCAATAAGTTCATGTTTTTGCATTAAATATTTATTTTCTTCTGGAGTATTTAAAGTATATCCAAGTGCAGCAAGTCCTCTTGGAACAATTGAAACTTTATTTACTTTATTAGCACCTTTTGTAATTTCAGCAATTAATGCATGACCTGATTCATGATAAGCAACAATTTTTCTTTCTTTTGGAGAAATTCTTCTTGATTTCTTTTCAAGTCCAGCAATTTGTCGTTCAACTGCTTCTTTAAAATCTTCATGAGTAACTTCTTCTTTAGATGCACGACCTGCTAATAATGCAGCTTCATTGATAATATTTGCTAAATCAGCACCTGCAAGTCCTGCAGTCATTTTTGCAACTTCTTTAATATCAACATTATTTCCAAGTTTTACTTCTTTAATATGAACTTTTAAAATTTCAATTCTACCTTCATAATCAGGTTTATCAACTAAAACTTGTCTATCAAATCTTCCTGGTCTTAAAAGTGCAGGATCAAGTACTTCTGGTCTATTTGTTGCAGCTAATACAATAACAGGAGCAGCATCAGAAGAGAAACCATCCATTTCAGCTAATAACTGATTTAATGTTTGTTCTCTTTCATCATTACCACCCATTGGGCCACCACTTGCTCTAGATTTACCAATAGCATCAATTTCATCAATAAAAATAATCGCTGGTGCAACTTTTTTAGCTTGTTCAAATAAATCTCTAACTCTAGATGCTCCAACACCAACAAACATTTCAATGAATGCAGAACCAGATACAGATAAAAATTCAACATTAGCTTCTCCAGCAACTGCTTTTGCTAATAATGTTTTACCAGTTCCTGGAGGTCCTACAAGTAAAACACCTTTAGGAATTTGAGCTCCAAGTCTTACATATCTATCTGGTGATTTTAGAAAGTCAACAACTTCTTGTACTTCTTCTTTGGCTTCTTTATTTCCAGCCATATCATCAAATGTAACATTTGGTTTTTCAGAATTAATCATCTTTTTTGAAGATCCAATTCCAAGAAGGCCACCGCCTCCTCCACCCATTGATTTTTGCATTCTTTTAGTAATAAACATCCAAATAGCAAAAAATATAAAGATTGGTAAAACCCATCCAAATAAAATATCAGCTAAAACATTTTCTTCGTTAATTCCACCATAATTAATTCCATATTTTTCTAATGCTGGAATTAATGTTTCATCAGGAATTACTCTTCTTGCAGTAAATGTTTGAACTTGACCATTACTTTTAGAAACAGCTCTAACTTGAGTATTTCCAATTCCAACGTAATCTACTTTTCCTGAACTTATTAATTTCTTTAAATCAGAATAAGCAATCGTTTTATTTTTTGATTGTCCAAAAGGTGCTACACTTGAATTAGAAGAATTTCCCATTTGATCTTCTGGGAAAAGTGCTTTAAATGCAAAAATTGTAACTATTGAGAAAATTACAAATATTAATAAAGGATTATTATTAAAAAAATTATTGTTATTTGAGTCGTTATTATTATCTTGTTGATTATTAGCCATAAACTAAAGCTCCTTATTATTTTTAAATACTAAAGTCACCCATTCATTTTTATGAATAACTTTTATTTTTTCTATATCTTTAAACTTATTTAATACTCTATCTAAATGTTTATCTAAAATCCCAGAAATTATTAAAATCCCATTAGGATTTATAGATTTCTTTAAATCAGTAGCAATCATAACTAAAACATCAGCTACAATATTTGCGATTACAACATCATAAGTTTTTGTAGATTTATTAACTGATCCAATCCATGAATCAACAAAAGTAGTATTATTTAATTTAAAATTACTAACTGTATCTTTAATACAAACATCATCTGTATCACAAATATCAACTAATGCATTCTTTTTAGAAGCTGCAATAGCAAGTATACCACTACCAGTTCCAACATCTAAAACAGTGTTAGAACTCTGAACAAATTCATCAATAGCTTCTACACAAGATGAAGTTGTTTCATGATGACCTGATCCAAAAGATAAAGCTGGATCGATTATAATATCAATTTTGTTTTCTTTTTTTTCATCCCAAGATGGTCTAATAAAGAAGTTTCCAATTTCAACAGATTTAACTGATTGTTGATATTGTTTAATCCAATCTATATTTTCTTTTTTTTCATTTGTAGTTTCACATTTAATATTTAATGCTTTTGCAAATTCTAAGATTCCATATTCTACGTCATCTAGGCTTTCTTCACTTCTTGAAATTAAAGTTCCATTAAGTTCTTCAATAGCTTGACCTGTTAGAGATGTTAGTAGTTCTAAAAATAGTTCGTAATTTTGAGTTGGTTTGATTGTTAATTCAAAATAGTATTCAGACAAAAATTTCCCTTTTTTAATTGTATATAAATTGGGATATTTTATCTAAATAACTTTTGAATTATATTAAAAGAAGTTTTCGATCATATCTCTCATGATTTTTACATCAGAAATAGTATTAATAATGTTTCTAAATTCATTAGCACCATCATAACCTTTAGAATAAGAATGAAGTAATTTTCTAAACATTACAGCACCATGTTGACCATGAAAATCAAGAACAGCATCATAATGTTCTAAAATAATTTCTCTTTTTTTAGCTTCAGTTATATTTTCGATTCCATGTTTTAATTGATAAAAAACCCAAGGTTTACCAACAGCTGCACGACCAATCATAACACCATCGGCTTTTGTATATTCTAATACTTCTTTAGCTTTTGCGTAATCTTTAATATCACCATTTGCAATTACCGGAATACTAATAGCTGCTTTCATATCTCTAATTGCATCATAATCAACAGGTGCTTTATATTTACCCGCTCTTGTTCTTCCATGAACAGAAACAAAATCAACACCACAAGCTTCAACAGCTTTACCAATATCAACAGGAATCTTTTCATTAACTCCTATACGTACTTTAGCAGATGTATATTGTTTAGTTGAATATTTTTTTACAGTTGAAAGTATTTCTTCTAATTTATTTAAATCCCCTAAAAGATTTGAACCAGAACCATGAGAAAATACTTTAGGTGCAGGACAGCCACAGTTTAAATCAATTCCATCAATTCCTTCAATTTCATTTAAAATTAAAACAGCATCTCGAACTAATTCAGGGCTATTCCCAGCAATTTGAACAATATAAGGATCTTCAGAAGGTGATTTTTCAATCATTTTTAATGTTTTTTCAGATTTATAAACTAAGGCATTTGATGAAATCATTTCAGAAATAGTAATATCAGCACCAAATTTTTTTACAACAGAACGGAAGGGTAAATCAGTATATCCAGCAAGTGGAGCCAACACCATTAAGGGTTGGCTAAAATCAATCTTTTTTTTCATTATTTATATGATATCGATTCTAAATCATAATGTTTACCAGCATCTTTTAAATCTAATAAAGCTTTAAAAGCAGTATATTCACCTTCTGGTGTAGCATCAATTACTTCTCTAATTTTATCAATCATTTCATATTCGAATAAAACATGTAAATATGCAGGAGTTGATTCATCTAAATCTGTTGATAATTTTTCAAATAAAGCAATAATTTGATCAGGTTTTAAAATTGATTCATAATTTGTTGCTAGCGCAACATAATCTTCTTTTGTAAAATCTAGATCTTTAACAATTTTTAGAATTTCTTCATGTGTAAAACCAAATTCATTATTTTGTGCATCTTTTTTAAATAATTCTTTTGCTAACTCTTTATCTAACTTAACGTTTTTATAAAGTTTTTTCATTGTAGTCATAGTTTTTTGTTCTAGAACATTTAAAAAAGCTTGTCTTACAATATTCGGAGCAAAATTTTCTGTTTTTTTAAGTACATCAATGGCAAAATCAATTTGTTCATTAACCTTGTTAATCATATTTAAGTTAGATAAATCAGAAATTTCATTAATTTTTATTGATTTATCACTAACATATTTACCAGCTTTAATATCTTGAATTGCAGCAACTAGCTTATTTAATTCTTCATCTGATGATGAAAATGTATTATCTTTAACACTTAAGTTAAATTGAGCAATAACAGAAGATAAAGTTTTAAAGGCTTTTGATTTAAATTTTTTAGAATTAGTATTTCCAGATAAATTAGATTTAATTAAACTAAGCATTGTTTCTTCATCTTTAAGAATAGCTCTAGTTTTAAATATATTAATTAAACCATAAAATATAATATGGCCAACTGTTGCAATAAATAATAAAACCATTGGAACAATAACCCATGCACTAATTGGTAAGTTTAATGATACATCAAACATTGTTATTTTATAAGCACCTAACTCTAAACTAAACACATATCCATAAATTGCAACTATTAATATTATAGAAAATACAACATATTTTTTAAATCCCATCTTTAATCCTTTTAATTACTATCTTTCAGATTCATAAATCTCTCTACAAGGTGTACAATACTTAGCAAAAGGTTTTGCTCTTAATCGTCCAATTGCAATTGATTCGTCACACATATCACAAATACCGTAAGATCCTTTTTCAATACTTTTAATAGCATCTTCAATTTCACCTAATTCTTTTACTTGTTGATTCGCAATAATTCCTTCTTTAAAACTATCACTCGATATTTCAGCATAATCATAATCATCCTTACATTCTGAGTTTTTTAAAGAATCAATACTTTCTCTACTTTCTCTTATGTTATTAATAATCAATTCTTTTCTATTTAATAAAATTTCTTTTAACTCAGTAATCTGTTTCGCATTAGCCACGTAAATACCTTTTTTCTTTTAATTTTTTGCATTATACAAAAAACTTTATAAATTATTTATGATATGGATGATTATTAATTATACATAAGCCTCTGAATATCTGTTCAGTAAGTACAATATTTGCAATCTTATGCGCCATAGTTAAATCACTTAGTGATATAATATTATCACATTTTTTTAAAAAATCTCGTTTAAAACCATAGGCACCACCAATAAAAAAGTTAATTTCACTTTTATCTTCAAGTAAATGTGCAAATTTGTAACTATCTAACTTTTTACCTAAAACATCTAATGCTATATTATAACCTTTCAATAAAGGTTCATAAACATCACTATAAGATTGTTGAGCTTCTTTTTCACCGATACTTTGAGCTTTAGAAATAGTTTTATTAAAGATATAATGAACTTCAATCTTAGCATATTTTTGAGACATTTTAATAAATTCTTTTATTAGTAAATCTGTCTCATCTTTTGATGGTTTCACAATTGAATATATATTAATTTTCATAAAATCCTGATCCTACAACATTAAATGATACATTTTGTATAATATCATTAATTTTAACTCCACCTATTGCACATACAGGATGGTTTGACATTTTTGCTAAATAAGAAATTCGTGATCCTAATACTACTTGTACATTTTTTGTACTTGTATTTCTATATGCACCAAGTCCAATCATGTCAATATTTAATTCATTAGACTCAAGAATTTCTATTTCATTGTGAGTAGATAAACCCAAAAGTTTATTTCCAATTTTCTTTCTAAGAAGCTTTACCGCAATTTCTTTATTTTTATGAATTAAATCAAAATCTTCTTGACCTAAATGTAAACCATCAGCATATTCAATTAATTCAATTTTGTCATTAACAATAATAGGTATATTTAAATTAGATTTTAAAAATAAAAGATTCTTTTTTTGTTCATCTATATTCGAAATTTTATCTCGATATTGAATAATTTTAACATCATTCTTTTTACAAAGTTCAACAAAATTATTTAGAGATATGTTCTTTTTAATTAATGTTTCATAATCACAAAGAACATACAGGTTATTAAAGGTTTTAAGTTCAAAACATAAAACCTTTTCGAAGTTACTTATCATCAAACTAACTTATTTTAGTCTCTTTTTGAAACATTTTTAATAAATCTGCTAATGTTTTTTTCATATCAGATCTATTTACAACCATATCAATAGAACCTTTTTCAAGTAAAAATTCAGCTCTTTGAAAACCTTCTGGTAAATCAGCTCCAATTGTTTGCTTAATTACTCTTTGACCTGCAAATCCAATTAAAGCACCAGGTTCAGCCATAATAATATCACCTAAAAATGCGAATGATGCAGAAACACCACCCATTGTAGGGTCTGTTAAAATAGAGATATAAGGTAACTTAGCATGATCTAATTTTTTTAATGCAGCTGAAGTTTTTGCCATTTGCATTAAAGCAAAAGTTGATTCTTGCATTCTTGCTCCACCTGATGCTGAAACAATAATTAAACCTTGATGTTTTTCTAATGCTCTATTAACAGCTCTTACAATTTTTTCACCTTCAACAGAACCTAAAGATCCTCCCATAAATGAAAAATCAAAAACAACTAATTGAACATCAATATCATTAATTTTACCTTCACCACTAACAACAGAAGACGTTCTTCCCGTTTTTTTAAGTGCAAGTTCTACTCTTTTTTTATAAGATGTTTTATCAACAAATTTCAAAGGATCATTTGGTTTTAAATCTTCATCATATTCAACAAAAGTATTTTCATCTGTTAATATTTCAATTCTTCTTTTTGCCCCAATTCTCATATGAAAATTACATTTAGGACAAATATTGTCTTGGTTCTCTACTTCTTTAAAGAACATTAAAGAACTACATTCAGGACATTTTATCCAATGACTTGGTGCATCTTTTTTTGACGGTTGCTCTTTTGAATCACTATCAAATGAAATTTTACTAAATAAGTTTTTTAAATCCATTTTAAATCCTTTTTATCAAGTTTTATAAATTTTCGAATTTTTCTAATTCATCAAGTTTTTCCCAAGGGTAATCACTTTGACCAACTTGTCCTCTTGACGCAACATCTGCATATAGGAAAGTTTCTGCGCTTGGTTTATCTAGTGCAAATTTATCTGTAATCCATTTTGGTGTTAAAGGGAATGTATCCATAATAAATTGAGATAACTCATCATCATTTACTTTTGTATATGTTCCCATTGTATCAATTGAAACAGAAGTAGGACGTGCTACTCCAATTGCATATGAAAGTTGAACAACTGCTTTACCAGCAAGTTTTGAAGCAACAATATGTTTTGCAATCCAACGAGCTGCATACAATCCAGATCTATCAACTTTTGTATAATCTTTTGAACTTTGAGCTCCTCCACCAATTGGTGAGTACCCTCCAAATGAATCAACAATAAGTTTTCTACCTGTTAGTCCACTATCATGTAATGAAGAATGACTTACATATCTTCCTGTTGGATTAATATGAATAATTGTATCTTCTTTTTTATACATATCAGTAGGAAGTCCAGTGTCATCAATTAAACCTTGAATTAATTCTCTAACTTCTTCAATTGACATATCTTCAACTGAAGGTGCTGAAACTACAATAGTATGAATTTTTACTGGTTTACAATTTTCAAAATTCTCTTTTGTACCATAATCAATTGTAACTTGTGTTTTGATATCAACACCTAATTTATGATTATGTTTTAGAGCATAAGCATATACTTTATCACATAGCATTCTTGCATAAGTAATTGCAGCTGGCATATAATCAGCTGTTTCAGTTGAAGCAAATCCAAACATAATACCTTGATCACCAGCACCAATATCACCAGTTGTTTGATCAACTCCTTGTGAAATATCAGGGCTTTGTTGGTTTAATAATACTTGAACCTTAACATCATCAGGATGTAAACATTGTTCTTTTGTGAACGCTGATTTTCCATCATAACCAATTTTAGCTAAAGCATCTTTTACTAAATCTTCATATTCTTTATCAGATAATTGACAAGTAGATTTAACTTCTCCACCAATTACTACATTTTTACCTGCAACAAAAACTTCAGATGCAACTCTGCTATTTTTATCTTCAATAATCAATTTATCAACAATAGTATCAGCAATAATATCTGCACATTTATCAGGGTGTCCTGGGCTTACTACTTCTGAAGTAAATAAGTATTGTTTCTTGTTTTCCATATTTGTTTTCCTTTGAGGTTTTCCATTTTTGTTTTCCATTATTTTTAATTACAATTTTGCTGTTAAAAAAATAACAAATACAACAGCAAGTCGAATTTATTCTACAGTAACTGATTTTGCCAAATTTCTTGGCATATCAACATCATTTCCTAATCTAACTGATATTTCCATTGATAATAACTGTAAAGCTATTAACATTTCAAAAAATTCTAACATATAATGGTCAGTTTTTTTAGTTTTAATAAAATCATCGCTTAATTCAAAATCAAGCGGTGATATAGAACAAATAGTACTATCTCTAGCACTTAATTCTTCAACATTTGATTTGATTTTATCATAAAGTAAATTTTGTGGCATTAATGCAATAGTAAATAATTCAGGATCTGCTAATGCAATTGGACCATGTTTCATTTCACCTGCTGGGTAACCTTCAGCATGTAAATATGAAATCTCTTTAAGCTTTAAAGCTCCTTCTAGTGCAAGGGGAAAGAATACATCTCTACCAATAAAGAAGAAACCATGACCATGTAGGTACCTTTTTGATAATCTTTTTGTTTTTTCATGAATTTTATCATCAATTACTAAAGATTGAGGAACTTCTCTTAATACTCTAAGTTCATTCGCTAGTATTTCTTTTTCTATTACATTTTTAGCTTTTGCAAAATATAAAGATAACATCCATAAAACAATTGTTTGTGTTGTAAATGCTTTAGTTGAAGCAACACCTTTTTCTATTCCAGCTCGTGTTAAAATAGTAGTATCTGCTGTTCTTGTCATTGATGAATTATCAACGTTACAAATAACTAAAGTTTTTAAACCAGCTGCTTTAGCCATTTTTAAAGCTTCTAAAGTATCAGCTGTTTCTCCACTTTGTGAAATTACAATAAATAAAGTATCTTTTGTTAATAAAGGATCTTTATATCTAAATTCACTTGCAATTTCAACATTACATTTAACTTTTGATAGTCTTTCAAATAAATAAGATGCTGTTAAACCTGAATGGTAAGAAGTTCCACATGCACATATTTTAATTTCATTAATTCCATCAATTAAACTTTTATCAATTTCATCAAATAAAACTTCTTCATCATTTACTCTTCCAAGCATACAATCAACAGAAACATCAGATTGTTCATAAATTTCTTTTTCCATGAAAAATCTAAAACCATTTTTCTGTGCAAATTGTTTTGAAGTAGGCAATGTTGACCAAGAATAATCATCACTAAAAAACTCAATTCCTTGAGCACTTGAGATTCCACCAACACCATCTTCTAAATATACAACATCATTGGCTAAACCAATTAATGGTGCATCTGACGAAGAAAATAAAATTTCATTCTCTTCTTTTCCTCGTGCAATAATTAAAGGACTTCCATGTTTAAAGAAAAATATTTTTTCAGGATCTGCTTTTGTAATTAGAAGAATAGAAAAAGCACCTTCTAATCTATTAATTGTATTTTCAAAAGCAATTTTTGTATCATCAAATTCATTATTATAATGTTCAAAAAGATGTACAATAACTTCTGTATCAGTTTGAGATACAAATTTATGGCCTTTTGCCATTAGTTCTTCTTTTAATTCTTTATAATTTTCAATAATACCATTATGAACTACATATGAATATTCACCTAAATGAGGATGAGCATTTAATTCTGTTGGTTTTCCATGTGTTGCCCATCTCGTATGTCCAATTCCTAATTCGTAATCATCTTGTTTTGAAGAATTTACTTTTTCTTCAAGATTTTTAATTTTACCTAAGGCTTTAAAAACATCAATTTTATTTTGATTTAAAACAGCAATACCAGCAGAGTCATAACCTCTATATTCAAGCTCTTTTAAACCATCTAGTAAAATTTTTGTAGTGTTATTCTTTCCAATGTAACCAACAATTCCACACATTTATAAATACCTTTGTACAAATTTTAATCAAAGATTATATATAAAAGTTACTAAAAAAGTGCTTTCTTATTTACGCTAAACCTTTACAAAAATTAATCTTTACTATTATATACTTCAAAAAAGGTAGAATATATGAAACAATTTAAAAATATAGAAGATAAAACAATTACATTTTCATCATGCGAGATATGTGAATCTAACTGCTGTGATGGGAAAAAGGGTACAACTTTTTCCCAAATTATTATAGATGATTTTTCTATTGTTTATAAAAATTTTCCCATCCTTTTTATATTTGGTGAATTAGGTTTTTGTAAACCTGTTATCATATTAACAAATGGCCAAACATATTGTAAGTACTTAAAAGATTTTAAATGTGTTATCTACGAAAATAGACCTTCAATTTGTAAACTTTATCCTTTAAGTCCAAACATTGATAATAACATTTATGTTGACGAAAACTGCCCCGCTGTTAATAATAATTTTAAAAGTACTATTATTTCAGAAAATAGTAAAATTAAAAAAGATTTTTTTCATAATAATTTAGACAATTATCAAGATAAGTATATTGATACCTTTAGAGAATTTGAAGTATTTGATAAAAAAGAAGATTTTTCTTTAGCAATTGAAATAAATGGAATGCATTTTTTTAAATGTACAAAAAATACAGAAAATAAATATATCCAAATGCATCAAGATTCTTTGATGCACTTAGAAAATAAATATTTTACAGATTTAAAGTTTTAATAAAATCTGTATGTATTTTATCATTCGATGCAACTATATATTTATTTTCAAATAAAATATATTCACTATCATCAATATTTGTTATTTTTCCACCAGCTTCTTTTAAAATAATAATACCAGCACTTACATCCCAAGCTTTTAGATTCATTTCATAATACCCTTCATAAACTCCACTTGCAACATAACATAAATCAAGAGCAGCAGAACCTAATCTTCTAATGTCTTGACATCTTGGTAAAATATTTTTCATTTTTATCATTACATCATTTAAATCATCATCACAAGTTCCAGAAGAATATGGGAAGCCAGTTGATAATAATGCTTTTTGAAGATCATTTTCATTTGAAACTTCAATTTTTTCATTATTACAATAAGCACCCTCACCTATGACAGCTGTAAATAATTGATCTAATATTGGATTATATACGATTCCTATATAAGGTTTTTTATCTTTATAAACACCAACTGATATTGCAGTATGTGGAACTTTGTTAACAAAATTTGTTGTTCCATCAATTGGATCTATTATAATTGAATTAGAAAATATTTTACTTGTATTATCTGATTCTTCTGCAATTACATTAAAATCTTTAAATTCCTTTTCAAATTTTTCTTTTAAAAAGTTTTCAACAGCAAGATCATATTGTGTTACTAAATCTTTTTTCGCTTTAAAAGTGATATCTTTTTTACAAAAATATCCTTCTCTCATAATTTCGCCTGCTTCTTTTATAATCTCTATTAATCTATTTTTCATAATCTATTCCATTTCTAATTTTTCTAATTTTAGCATAGCATCATTATATAGCAATTAATACATTTGTAAAGGAGGAATATACTTAAATGTATTTAAGCTAAAATTAATGTAGTTTCGTGATATACTGTTCTTAAGCAAACAATACGGAGGTGTAAATGTCAAAGGTTTCACATTTTTAATATTGTTAACAAACTCATATAATACAGTTTGCCAAGTGGCAGATTTTATAAATATATGTTTTATTTATAATAATTTTAAAAAAGGGGGAAGAAAATATCTTTTCCCTTTTTTTATACAATTTTTTTAACAATAACTAAAAAGAATAAAGTTATTTTTTATTTTATTTTCATAGAATATACTTTTCTATTTCCTCTTCCTTCCGTAGTGATACTAGTTAGATATGATAAACCAAGTTTCTCAATAGTTTTAACAGAAGCAATATTAGATTCATCAACTAAAGCTAAAACTCTATTTGTTTTTATTTCTTTTTTTATAAAATCAATTTGTGCTTTACCTATTTCTTTAGCATAACCTTTACCCCAAAAACTTTTTCCTAATATAAATCCAAATTCATAATCAATTAGATTTAAATAATCACATTTAATAACACCAGCAAGCCCAATAACTTTTTTTGTATTTTTTTCTAATAATGTTGAAAGTCCCAATTTTTCATTAAAATTACAATTTTTTTTCATGAATTTTTTACTATCTTCTAACGTAAAAAGTTCTTTTCCAAAAGTAAACTTTACAACTTCTTTATTAGAAAATACTTCTTCATACAAAATATCAAAATCTTTTTCTTCTACTGTTCTTAATATTAATCTTTTTGTTTCTAAAATATTCATTATTAACCTTTTATTTATCATATGTTTTAGATTATAAGATTAATAACAAGAAATAAATTCTTCTATTATTTCAGAAATTTCTTCTTTTTTAATATTTAATTCTTTAACATCTAATATTCTTTTTATTTTTTTACTTTTAATATCATCCAAGCTTTTTAAATTTCTGTATCCCATTGACCAATTAGGAAATAATCTATCTTCTGCATTTTCTTCTACTAAATCTATTATATTATCATGTCTTTTATCTTTAATAATTTTATTATACAATTCTAAAACATTCTCTTTATCACCTTCAAGACATTGAAGAAAAGTCCGTCCTTTTACTATTAATAAACCAGTTAGCTTTTTTTCTTTATTGTTATTATTAGCAATTTTCAATAACTCTTCTAGTTCTTCATCTGGCATATATCCTGTTGACGTACTCATATACATAATTCTAAACATCGATTTTCCTATTGATTAAAGATATTATTTAGTTATCTAATTCCATAACTTAATATTATTTAACTATATCTTCTTTTGACTTATATAATAAATATGGTTTTAATTGATTTTTGATTTTATTTGAAATAAATTAAATAATTATGAGAGTTTTTTCAGTACATAAGAGAGGGAAGAGTATCATTATTAACGATACTCTTCTATATTTTAAAGTTTAAAAAATGAGTCTTTATTAGACTACATTCCCATTCCACCCATTCCTGGCATTCCACCCATATCAGGCATTGCAGGTGCAGCTGTAGGATTTTCTTTAATATCAGTAACAGTAGCTTCTGTTGTTAATAATAAAGATGCTACAGATACAGCATTTTGCATTGCAACTCTTTCAACTTTAGCAGGATCAACAATACCAGCAGCGAACATATCAACATATTCACCAGATGCTGCATTAAATCCTAAATTTTCATTATCAGATTTTTCAACTTCATTAGCAACAACACCAGCATCATAACCAGCATTAATAGCAATTTGTTTTAATGGTGCTTTAATTGCTCTTAAAACAATAGCAGCTCCAATAGCTTCATCACCTTCAAGTTCTAAAGATACTTTAGCAGCAGCTCTAATTAATGCAGCTCCACCACCAATAACAATACCTTCTTCAACAGCAGCTCTTGTTGCAGATAATGCATCATCAACTCTATCTTTTTTCTCTTTCATTTCAGTTTCAGAAGCAGCACCAACTTTAATAACTGCAACACCACCTGAAAGTTTTGCTAATCTTTCTTGTAATTTTTCTTTATCATATTCAGAAGTTGTTGATTCAATTTCTGCTTTGATTTGATTTACTCTACCTTCAACAGCAGTAGCTTCACCAGCACCATTTACAATAGTAGTATTATCTTTATCAATAACAACTCTAGTTGCTGTTCCTAAAAGATCCATAGTTGCAGATTCAAGTTTCATTCCAAGTTCTTCAGAAATTACACTTCCAGCAGTTAATACCGCGATATCTTCTAACATTGCTTTTCTTCTATCACCAAAACCTGGAGCTTTAACAGCAGCAATATTTAATGAACCTCTTAATCTATTTACAACTAAAGTAGAAAGTGCTTCACCTTCAACATCTTCTGAAATAATTAATAAAGGACGACCTGATTGATTAACAGCTTCTAAAATAGGTAACATTTCTTTTAAGTTAGAGATTTTCTTCTCACATAAAAGAATAAATGGGTTTTCCATTTCAGTAGTCATTTTCTCAGTATTTGTTACAAAATAAGGAGATAAATAACCTCTATCAAATTGCATACCTTCAACTACGTCTAACTCGTCAGAAATACCTTTTGCTTCTTCAACAGTAATAACACCATCTTTACCAACTTTATCCATTGCTTCTGCAATCATTGATCCAATAGCTGTATCAGAGTTAGCAGAAATAGTCGCAACTTGTTCAATTTCAGTTTTATTAGCAACAACTCTTGATGCAGCTTTTAGTTCAACTAAAATAGCTTCAGTAGCTTTATCCATACCTCTTTTTAAGATAATAGGGTTTGCTCCAGCAGTAACGTTTCTTAAACCTTCTTTGAATACACTATGAGCTAAAACAGTTGCAGTAGTTGTCCCATCACCTGCTTCATCTGCTGTTTTAGAAGCAACTTCTTTTACAAGTTGTGCTCCCATATTTTCTAATGTATCAGCTAATTCAATTTCTCTTGCTACTGAAACACCATCTTTTGTAATTGTAGGAGCACCAAAAGATTTTTGTAATAATACATTTCTACCTCTTGGTCCCATTGTAACTTTTACAGCATCTGCTAATTTTTCAACACCTGTATATAATGCGTTTCTAGCTGCATCACTAAATAATACTTCTTTTGCCATCTTACATAACTCCTATAATATTTTCAAGATCTAATACTAAGTAATCTACACCATCAAGTGTAAATTCAGTACCTCTAAATTGTTCAAAAACAATTGTATCACCAACATTAATTTCAGCAACCTCTCCACCAATAGCTTTTACTTCAGCTGTATTTGGTTTTTCTTTTGCAGAATCAACTAAAATAATCCCACTTGCTGTTTTACTTTCTACTTCAGTTCTTTCTACAAGAACTCTTTTTCCTAATGGTTTAAAATTCATTATATTTCCTTTATTATTTTCTATTATTAATTATTTAAATTGTTAAATTAAGAAATTAGCACTCTAATTTTATAAGTGCTAAATTTTATATAATTTTTATTGATTTGTCAAGTAAGTTTGAGTTAAATTGACTAAGAGTTTAAAAAACTCTTACTTGTGTCTATTTATATATTTTAAAAGTAACTCTTCTAAAGAGTTTTTAAGTGTTAAATCAAGTGTATTTAGAGTTTCTTCACATTTGTAAGATAAATCATTAGCAGCTTTAAAAGCCCCATTTAAACCTAATAAATTTACAAAAGAATTTTTCGCATCATCATTTTGTGTAGTTTTCCCAGCTTCTTCTTCTGTTTGTGTTTCATCTATAATATCATCTTGAATTTGAAATAATAGACCCAAATCAATTCCAAAATTATATAATTTTGTTTGAGTTTGTAAATCATATTCACTAATTATTGCACCCATTTTTAAAGATGCCGCAATCAGTTTTGCAGTTTTGTGAATATGCAAAAATTCTAATTGTGAAAGTTCAAGTTTTTGATTTTCAAAATAACAATCAATTGCTTGACCTATAATCATTCCATTAATTCCACCATCACTACTTAATGTTTTAATAAGTTCAATTTTTACATCATTATGAAGTGCTGCATTAGAGATTTGATTAAAAGCTTCTGTATTTAGTGCATCACCAACTAAAATAGCTGTTACTTCATCATATTTATTATGAAGTGTTTGAAATCCTCGTCTTAGATCAGCATTATCCATAGCTGGTAAATCATCATGAACTAAAGAATATGTATGTAACATTTCAAGTCCAAGAGCTACAGGCATAGAATTAGATAATAATAAACTTTTATTTGATTTTACAACTGAAAGTAAAAGCATTGGTCGAAATCTTTTTCCACCAGCTTTTAGCATATCCCCTAATGAATCTTCAAAATAAGGATGAATTGACTTAGATTTGGGAAGATTATTTAATAAATAATCTTCAAATTGATTTAGTATTTCTTTCATTTTCTACTTTTGGCCAAAAGGGTTCATCCCACCCATCATATTCATAGCCATCATTTTTTTATTTTCATCAGATTGTTTAATTACATCATTCATTGACGAAATTAATAGTATTTGTAAAGAATCTTTATCATCAAGTAATGAATCATCAATTTGTAAATCAATAACTTCTGAATTCCCATTAATAGAGATTTCTATCATTCCACCACCAGCTTTTGAAGTAAATACTTTTTTTGCATTATCTTCTTTACTAGTTTCAGCCATATCTTGAACTTGTTTCATCATATCATTTATATTAAGATTTTTTAAATCAATTCCATCAAACATGATCACTCCCTACTAGTTCATTTGTAATCATATCAATGTTATTATTATCATCAACAATAACAACAGTTGGTTTATAATCTTCTAATTCATTTTCACTGTAAGAGGCATAAGAAATTACAATAATTTTATCGCCAATTTCTACTTTTCTAGCTGCTGCTCCATTTAGGCACATGTCCTTTGAACCAGCTTTTCCTTTTATAACATAAGTAGCAAATCTTTCACCGTTATTAACATTAACAATCTCTACTTTTTGTCCCACTCTTAATTTTGATGCACTCATCAAATCTTCATCAATAGTAATTGACCCTACATAATTCAAATTTGCATCTGTAACAGTTGCTCTATGAATTTTACTATATAGCATATCAAATGTCATATACTTAATTCCTCTAATTGTTTAAATTAACTGGTTCACCCCAGTATTGTTTTGGCATTAAATACTCTTCTACTGGCTTTCCGCCAAGAATATGTTCATCTACTATTTTATCTATTTTTTCCTTAGATAATTGGCAATACATAAAATGACCAGGTTCTACTAACATAACTGGGCCAAATTGGCATCGTCCTAAACAGGAAGTTCTTACTACTTGAACTGGACCCATTACACCTTTTTTCATTAATGATTGAGTAGTATGGTTAAATAAATCTCTTGTATTTTCATTTACACATGAAGGTTTTGGCATACCAGGAGGTGATGCCTGCTCACATTTAAAAACATAAAATGTTGGTTGTGGTAAATCCATATTATTTCCTTTTATTTAAATGTATCTTTATAATTTTTTTGAATTTTAACACTTTTTTTTTAAATTATGATAAAAAATCAATTTTAATTTTCTCTTAAAGGTAAAATAATATACTATTTTTTTAAAATTTTAGATATAAAGGCCCCATATGAAAAAAATATTTTTCATTCTTTGTTCGTTCATGTTACTTTTGGAAGCATCAAATCCTATTGCAATTGTAGAAACGACACAAGGTTCTGTAGAAATTGAATTAAGACCAGATTTAGCTCCAAAAGCTGTGGAAAATTTCGTAACACATTCAAAGAATGGTTATTATAATGGATTAATATTCCATAGAGTTATAAAAAACTTTATGTTACAAGGTGGAGATCCTACAGGTACTGGTAGAGGAGGAGAGTCAATTTGGAAAAAAGCTTTTGAAGATGAGTTTTCATCAAAGGCACTTTTTGATAAACCAGGTATTTTAGCAATGGCAAATAGTGGTAAAAATACAAATGGAAGTCAATTTTTTATAACAACAGTTCCAACTTATTGGTTAAATGGAAGACATACAATTTTTGGTTATGTTATTAAAGGAATGAATATAGTTAAAAAAATTGAAAATGTTCCAACAGCAAGAGGTGATAAACCTTTAGTTGAACAAAAAATATTATCTATTAAAATTAAATAATATTTCAAAATTTACAATAAAAAAAGGCAAGTTCAAATGAATTTGCCTTTTTTATTATCAAATAATTCTAATTAACAAGAATAAGTTGATTTAAATTCAAATGCAGTTGGTCTAGCTTCATCAGGCCAAACTTGAGTTTCAAATTTATAGTGTTGGTAAGTATCTACCATATCAGCAGTAAATGCTGGTTGTAAGTATTCATTATCTCTAATTAAAGCTTCTAATGAACCTCTTAAAGTATGAGGCATTTGAGGAATATTTCTTTCTCTAATCTCATCTAAAGGCATTTCAAATAAATCTTCATCCATTGGACCAATAGGTTCAGTTTTGTTTGCAATTCCATCAAGTCCAGCCATTAACATTGCTGCAAATCCTAAATAAGGACAAGCTGTTGAATCTGGAAATCTCATTTCAATTCTAGTTGCTTTTTCACCAGCTCCATAAGGAACTCTACAAGAAGCAGATCTATTTTGAGAAGAGTAAGTTAAGATTGAAGGTGCTTCAAATCCTGGAATTAATCTTTTGTAAGAGTTAGTTGATGGATTTGTAAATGCTGCAACTGAACGAGCATGTTTAAATACACCACCAACATAATGTCTTGCCATTTCTGAAAGATTTCCGTATTCACCTTCTGTATAGAATAAGTTTTTACCATCTTTCCAAATTGATTGGTGTACATGCATACCATTACCATTGTCTCCATGAAGAGGCTTAGGCATAAATGTTGCACTTTTACCATTTAAATGTGCAACCATTTTAATTACATATTTTAATTTTTGTACGTTATCTGCAGCTTCAATTAAACCATCAAATACAATACCAATTTCATGTTGACCTTGTGCAACTTCGTGGTGACCTAAAATTACTTCTAAACCAACTTGCTCTAAAATTAACATAATTTCAGCTCTTAAGTCTACACCATTATCAATTGGTTGAACTGGGAAATATCCACCTTTATTTCTAGGTCTGTGTCCAATGTTTCCATTTTCATAATCAGTAGCATCATTCCATTCACCATCTTCTGAATCAACTTTATAATATGATTCATTACTTGAATCAATAATTTTTACATCATCAAATACAAAGAATTCATTTTCTGGTCCAAAGTATGCAACATCACCAACACCAGACTCAGTTAAATGAGTTAATGCTTTTTTAGCAATAGATCTTGGACATTTTTCATATAATTCATTTTTGTAGATATCATAAACATCACAAATCATAATGATTGTAGAATCAGCAGTAAAAGGATCTAAAAAAGATGTTTCAACATCTGGCATTAAAATCATATCTGATTTATTAATTGGTTGCCATGCATCAACAGAAGAACCATCAAAAGGCATACCACCCTCTAATTGTCCAGTAGTAACTGCACTCATCATATATGTAACGTGGTGCCACATACCTTTCATATCTGTAAATCTAAAATCTACGAACTTTACTTCATTTTCTTCACAATATTTAAAAAACTCTTCAGTATTGTTAACAAATTTACCCATGGTTATAGCTCCTTGAAATTATTAATGCAATTATTCTATCCAAAATATAATAAAACAAAATAAATTTATTGTATAAAAAATATACAATAAATAAGAAATAGTATAATTTTTCCCAATTTTATTGTTTAGAAAGTAACTAATTTAGAATCTCTGTTATTAAATGTTATACATTTAGAATAACCAATATCTTTAGCAAGGGTTATGGCTTCTTCATATTTAAAACCTACTTGATCAATAGCATGAGCATCTGAACCAAAAGTAATATTTATTCCCATTTCATATGCTAATTCAAGAAGTTGTTTAGAAGGATAGGTTTCACCAATTGGTTTACGTAAACCAGCTGGATTAATCTCTAATGTCATATTAGATTTTTTTATTGCTAATAATGCATCTTTAGCTAAAATTCGAACATCTTGTGTAGGTAAGAATTTAAACACTTTAATTAAATCCAAATGTCCCGCAATATCAAAAAGATTAGTTTTAGCCATTGACTCAATTGCATCAAAATATTCTTTCCAAATAGAATCAATATCTTTAGATTTATACACACCAATAAATTCCGGATTATCAAAACCCCACATATCATTTTTATTTTTTATAAAATGAACAGAACCTATTAAATAATCAACCTTTGAATTAATTACTTCATCTAGTATATAGCCATCTAAATAATCAACTTCATAAGCTAATAAAATTTCTATTTCACTTTTGTATTTTTCTTTTAATTCTAGGATATCTTTTTCATATCCTTTTTTTTGCGAAAGTTTCATTCTATATTTTGGATCAAAATTCATCGGAGCATGATCTGAAAAACCATAAACATCAATTCCCAGTTCAATTGCTCTTTTTATATATTCTTCACTCGTACCTTCAGCATGATTACATAAAGTTGTATGATTATGTAAATCAACTCTCATACAAACTCCTAATTATCACTTTAAAATTCCAGCACCATTTATCTTGGTACTTCTATCTTCTGCATAAACTCTTTTTCCATCAATAATATCATATTTCCAAATAGGAGCTTGTGCTTTAAAATCTTCAACAAATTCATCAATCATTTCTAAGGCAACTCTCCTTTTAGGAGAACAGACAGCAGCAATATACGAACTTTCATGATTTAAAACATCACCTCGACTATGAGCCATTAAAACAATTGCATTTTTTTCTTTTGCTTTTTCTTGCCCATCATAAAACCAAGTATTAAAGTCTGTATTATCACAAGCACCTAAAAGTAATGAAAGTCCATACGGGTGGACAATATAAATAGTTCTAGGCTTTTCTTTATGATCAACGTAAACTTTACCAGTAACAGAAT
>PJEL010000442.1_pt1 | contig 48486 bp, 32 predicted proteins | sample 1853271 | NCBI WGS metagenome assembly PJEL01 (sample SAMN08108733, study PRJNA415343) | Invertebrate metagenome, whole genome shotgun sequencing project. | host: Globobulimina | place: Sweden: Gullmar Fjord | collected 2015-08
AGCTCGTCGCGCTTCTGTAGCGTGCGCAGATGGGCAAGGGCAAACTTCACTGTCGCCGGAGTCGGGTTGTCCAGCAGACCGAGGTAGTGATCTCTGCGCGCCAACATCTCGGCGGCCGTCGGCTCCAGAAAGTCGTGAAACACGGCAAACCAGCGAGCCCTGAACGCAACGAAGTCGGCACCGAGAGCCGCCAGGCTTGCATCGAGGACCCTGTCGCGGGGTAGATCGCCGTCCTCGATCAGCTGGCGAAGCACCACCCACCAGTGGCCACCCCACTTGGTGAGACTGCAGTCACTGGTGCCCTCGGTCGCGAGCAGCCGCCAGACGTCGCGCTCCAGGAATCGAGGCAAGGTCCGAAGCGCCGCCGGCTCGACACGAAGCGTGATGAGGCCGATGATATAGGCCTCCGTATCTGGCGGATCGCAGAGGCCCGCATCGATGAGCTGGTGAACCGGGCCGATGAAGTGAGGAGACGTCTTGCAGAGGTGGGCCGCGAGCTCCTGAATCCAGGGAGGCCGCCGATCCTCCAGGATCTGCCGAAGATAAGGGCCGTGAAAGACACCGACGAACTGCCATCGACGAAGCTCGCTCAGACTGGCTGTCGCCGCCACCGCAGCAGCGATCGCGTACCACCGCGGGAGGTTCCTGCCGTCCTCGCTCTCCCACTCGGCGATGGCCGGGGGCGCCAGGTGTCGACGTTCCGACTCCGATTTTCCCTTGAAGGCAGCTACGACACGGTCGCCGGACTCAGACTCGATGAGCGCGTGGAACTCCGTTTCAGTCAACGTGAAGTCCCTCGTCGCCGCCTTTTCTGGAGTCCGCAGCGAGCTGCGTGGCGAGGATGTGCTTGCACGGTCCACGTTCGCCCTGGTGTTTCGAGAACCAGACACACGTGCAGTGGTTGGGATTCAAGGTCACCGTGTGGGTCACGCCAGACCCGGGAACCTGGGCGCTCAGACCCTCTGCCGTGGGGTGCAGGCTCACACGATCCACCAGGTCTCGGGCGTTCGCCAGTCGCGGCTGAAGGCGCTCGATCTGGCCGAGATCGAAGGGAAGCTCCCGGTGGAAGTACCGTTCGTTCATAAGGTCAAAACCAACTTTGCCGGCGCCTCCCAGCCGCGTGAGCGCGCGAATCACCTCGCCCACCTCCAGCCCCAGAGAAGCCGCGAGCGCCGCTGCATCGATGCCGCCCTGCCAGGCCAAGGCGCTGTGAACCCGAGAGACACGCTCGTCGCTCAGTTCGGTGGCCAGCGACTCGAGCGCCTGCCCTTCTCCGGAGAACCCGCGCCAGTGCGAGGGGCTCAGAGCATAGGTCAGCCGTGCCTCTTCGCCAAACTCCATCACCCACGCGCTCGCACCGCTCTCCTCCCCAAAGGCGGCTAGAGAGCTAGCGTTTCCAGCGATCGCCTCGAGGGCACGGAGCCGCTCCAGTCCACCAACCTTGAGGCCATCTCGCGCTGGGCGTCGGGTGAGCCTGAGCCCTCGTCCGGCCGCGACCACCCACACTGCGTTCCTCACCTTCTGCCTGGGTAGGGACCGAAGGAACCGGAGGATCTGCGGCCCGGAGATCACGTGACTCTGGCGCATGCGGCGCTGGATGGCCTGAACCTCGAGGAAGCCGCGAATCCACCGCATCGGTAGTGACACGCGCCGCTCGACCGCAGTGTTCGTCTCCGTCTCGATTCGCAGGCTCTCTCTGCCAACAGCCAGGCCGAGGCGTTGGGAGGCCCGAACGGTCCCGAGGGCCACCCGGGTCGGTGGATTCAAGTCGACGTTCGTCGTGCCACGTCCGGCAAATCGACCGGAGAACGCGCCATGAGGCATGTCGAGCCGCATGTACGCACTCCCGCACGCCGAGAAGGACTCGAATCGCAGATGTGTGTCATCCGACGTCACCACCGGATCTGCCTCGGCGAGCGCCAGCTTGCTCGGATCAATGGCGTATCGGACCCGAGCATTGAGGCCGACGGCGAGCAACAGCCGCGAGAACAGCGCGGGCCGGCCGACGTCTCCCTCGAAGAAGCATAGGTCATCCCCGGGCTTCCATGCGGTCTGGAGTGCCAGATGTGACTGCTCCTCGGTCACCACGAGCGCAGACGGCGCGAGATAGGCGAGGCGCTGCGTGAGGGCGGTCAACGTCGAGATGGCGACCCCCCAGCACTCGTGGCGCCGATCCGGCGATCCAACACCTTTTCCGCCTCGTATCGCCAGGTCAGGAGCTTGCCGTCGCGGACCACCGAGAACACACCAAAGGGTGCCGGCGCCCGCTCGCGAACGGCCGCCGCGCTGTCGAGGAAGACCTCCTTGTAGACCAGTCCGTGCCGCTCTGCAGTCTGCGCATAGACGCTGCGCATGTGGTCGACGTACGGGCACTGGTTTGTATAGACCAGCGTGAGCCCATCCCCGAAGGCAGCGGCGCGCTCGTCCCAGTCGGTGGGGAGAGTCGGCCGCGGATGATTTTTCGGGGTAATCGCCCACAATTCGAAACTCGGCGCCGCGGTATCCACCTTTTCGAAGCCCTTGTTGGCGAGCAGTTTTGGCCCCACCAACCAGCCCTTCTTGGTGGTTGCCAGCGCCGCGATCCCAAGGCCTCGCGCTGCCGCCTCGTCGATGGCGAGTTGCAGGAGTCTGCCGCCGACGCCCTGATCCTTGGCCCGACCCACGACCCAGACGCAGTGAACCACCAGGTGCCCGGGAGCGTCGATGACACGCCAGCTGGCTTCGGCAGGCACGAACTCGATGAAGCCGACCTGCCGCTTGCCGTCCAGCGCCAGCCACGTCTGCAGGCCGTCGCCCATCGCTGTGTCGGACCAGGCTCGCTTGGCCTTCCAGCCGTCCGAAGCCCGCTTGGACTTCTTGCAGAAGAAGCCGATGTCATCGACGTTCTCGGTCGTCACCTGGACCAGCTCGACGGTCATGGAGCCCTCGCAATGCGCCATGGTCACTAACCCGAGGGATGTCCTGGATGTCTCAGTTCTTCCTGTCCGACCAGATGACGGATCGACCGACGAACGTGCGAGCTGCGACTAGCGCGATCAGCACCAGCCACCCAGAAGTCCGCCCCGGGCCACTCCGACAGCCGCAGCCCTCGTCGACGGGGTGTTCGCCGGCGTCGACGTCGCACACAAACCCCACGCAGTCGTCGCAATGGCTCTCCGCGGCGAGCTCGCAGCTCCCGTCGCCACAGGTGGGCCGCTCACAGTCGTCGCAGACCTGGTAGGTCTCGCCCCCCGAGCAGATCTGGTCACCGCACACCGCCGCGGTAGCACACAGCGAGGTCGGCCATTCGAGCTCACACAGCGCCTCGAGCACACTCTCCAGAGGAATGGCGGCGGCGAGCTGGGGAGCGGTGGGCAGATCGGGCAGGAGACCTTCCTCGGTATAGACCATGGGCACCCGACAGTCGCCATCTGGAACGTAGGATCCGGCGCCGGCGTGCAACACCCCCCAGAGCTCGCCCTCGGGGGTGAGCATCGGAGAGCCACTGTTTCCCGGGAGCATGTCGCAGTTGAACTCCGGGCGGGCGGGGCTGCCACCAAGGACGTGGCAACCGCTCACGATCTTGGCCGGAATGCCACCACCGAAACCCATCAACGCGACCTCATCTCCGATCTCTACGGCCTCCCGCGCGGGCAGAGCAGGGACATAGGGAGCCTGAAACGGCCGATCGACCTGGACTACGACCGCGTCGCCTTCCGCCTCGACCACGATCCCCACGCACTTGTATACGTCACTTGCTCCGACTGGATGAAGGCTCTCGGCGTCGTCGTAGTACACCCCTCCCGAGAACCAAACGTCGTCACAGGTCGCCTGGTCTGGCACGCAGTGGGCAGCGGTCAAGACCAGGTCGTCGTCGACAATAGTGGCACTGCACGCCGCGATCACAGGTTGTTCCTCGAACATCTCCCCCGGACACAGGTCTCTGCTGTCGCCGTTGGTCTCATACTGCTGGTCGCACTGTGGCGGCAGTCCACGACCCATGGCGACCAACGAGGTCCTCGCCACCTCAACCAGCGCCTGATTTTGGTGTTCGTAGACTTCGGCTCGGTCGTCCTCTCCATAGATGGACGCAGAAGCAGCTATTGGAAAGAGTAGATACCACGCCATCTCAGGACGATTCTCCGAGGGCCCAGACGTAGAAGTCGCTGTTGAAGCCAAAGTCCGCAACCATGTCCGCCCACGGATAGGGCTCTGAAGCCGAGTTGCTCCAGAAGCCGACCCCGATGGTGCCGCCCTCGTCCATGCAGGCACCCAGGCATGTGGTGTCCTGACCGTCGACGACCATCTCGATGGAGACCACTAGATATTGGCCGGCCGGCACCTGGACCGGTGGATCCAGTGAGACCAGCACGTCTCGGAGCCGATCCTCGTGGGGTCGACCGGGAACGGCCTGCCGCTGATAGCCGTCCTGGGTCGACGGAGAGGGGCTCGGAGTCGGCGTCGAGCTGACAAAGACCTCGACGGCGTGGGCGAGGCCGTTGTCACAGGAGGGGTTCTTCGTCAGGGTGTAGCCGATCTCGTCGACGCTCACGTCCTGGTCCGCCAGCATCGAAGCGGCAGCCCAGTGACCGCCTTCGTTCGGCAACGGGAAGATGCCCTGGAGAGCTACGCAAGCGGCTTGAGGCGTAGTGGACAGGACCCACTCCTCTGGGGTGCCGTGGTCGATCTCGGTATCCGAGTCGGTGTCGGCATCCGTGTCGGTATCGGTGTCGACATCGGTGTCGGTGTCGGCCTCGACACTCGTGTCGGTAGCGGGCTTCTCGCCTCCGCACGCAGACATAGCACCAAGGGTGAAGAGCAACAGGAAAACTCGGTTCATGGACCACCTCTCATTTGCTCGATGGTGAGAGGAGGCGTGCAAGCCTGATCACTTTTGTGAGCACACCGACTCGCCGCCGCTGCGGCTCTCTCCCGCAAGACGCCTACTACGGGCCGGGAAACCCCATCGAGGAGGCCAACTCGGGTGTCGCATCCCGCGCAGCCGTGGAGGCGCTACTACGCAGCAGGTCGCACAGGTCCTCACTCTGGACTGGCTTGCAGATCTGCGTGTTTGGCACGGCCGCCAGGAATTCGCGGGCCTCTTCGGTGAACGCTCCCCCCGTCATGAAGATCAGCTGGTCAGCCTTGTCCGGAGCGAAGCGCCGAAGGTGTTCGTAGAGCTCGATCCCGCTCATGCCGGGCATCATCACATCACAGAGGATCACATCGAATCGAGAGCGTTCCAGCTGTTCCAACGCGTCCGCTCCTCGCAGCACGAAGGTGGCATCGAACTCTCGCTCAAGGGTCCGCTGGAGGCCACGGAGGACCTGGGGGTCATCGTCGACAACCAGCACACGGAGCCGCGAATCCTCCGGCCACACGCGACCGGTAAGCCTCGGGGTCTCCACCACCCCGGCTGGCGTCGAATACGCGCTCGGTATCGGCAACCGGAGCAAGAAGGTAGTGCCCTTCGCACCGTGGTCTCTGACGTGGAGAGAGCCGCCCATTCTCTTGGTCAGCTGGTGGCAGATGGGAAGCCCCAGCCCCATACCGATGCCGACTTCCTTGGTGGTGAAGAAGGGATCGAAGATCTGCTCTCGGGTCGCGGCGGGAATGCCCGGGCCGGTGTCCTCGACCTCGATCACCACCCAGGGCGCCCGAGATCGCGCTCGCACGGTGAGAACCCGCAGCGCCACGCCCTCTTCATCCATGGCCTGGGCTGCATTCACCATCAGGTTGATGAGGACACGCACGAGCTCGGGCTCGCTGCCCATCGCCTCGCAGCCGAGCTCGATGTCCAGATCCAGCCTCTGCAGGGACTCGAGCTGCGGACGACAGAGGCGCGCAGCCGACGACACGACCTGCTCGATGTCGACGCGCTCCGAGCGTGCGGACACCGACCTCCCCTGGGAGAAAGTCTGGAGATCACGGACGATTCGGGCGACGCGATCCAGTCCCTCCTTGGTGTCGGAAAAGGCGCCCGACAGGATCTCCCGGTCTTCAGGTGTCTGGGACAGGCGGAGTGCAGCGTCCCCGATATAGGTGATGTTCGCCACTACGTACGCCAGGGGGTTGTTGATCTCGTGGGCGACACCGGCGGCCATCGTGCCCAGCGATGACATACGCTCAGCGGTGCGTAGCTGCGCTTCTAGAGCTTGACGGCAGCGAAGGTCCTCGACGCTCAGCACCAGCACTCGTCGACCCAACACGTCGGTGAGCACGACCGGGGTCACCCGCACCGCAACGCGGGTATCGCCTGGAGCGGTCAGCTCGGTCTCGAAGGTCTCCCGTCGCTCCAGAAGTGGAATGCACTCGGCATCAGACTCCGGGAGCAGTCGGTCGAGGGGCAAGCCGATGAGGTCGGCGCTCGAGACTCCGATCATCTCGGCCACCGCTTCGTTGGCGGAGTGCACAGCGTCGTCCCGAACCACGAGCACGCCGAACGGGAAGTTGTGCAGCACCGCGTCGAGATCGTCCTTCGACGCGCGCAATGCGTCAGAGATGCGCTTCTTCTCCTGGGCGAATCGCCAGCCGACGAGGACGACGAAACAGGTGGTCACGATCCGCGAAAAGAGCCGATCTTGTGCCAGGTAGCCGGCGTCGGGGGGCTCGGGGAGAGGCAGCGGGAGCACATCGGCCAGATGGAATCCGGTGTACACCAGGGCGGCGAGAACTGCGTAGACCATGCCCGCCCGAGGGCCGATGAGGTACAGCGCGGTCATCGCGATCACCACGAGCCACTCGATGGCTGGAGCGGTCGAGCCCCCGTTGGCCGCGGCGACCAACGTGACAACGGTGAAGCCCGACGCACTGACCATGTGGGCGGGCCCACGCATGGACGTGGTGCGCTGTGCCCAGATGAAAGCCAGCGCCATGAGAACGCCGAAAACCCCCAGAGCAATGGTGGTACCATCCACCAACCCCTCGTCGGCGAGCCTGCGCACCAGGAAGTACAACGAGACAGCGGAGAACGACCCGGCGGCAAAGAGAACGAGCCGACGTCGCACCGCCCTCTCGCCTGGAGAGGGCGTCGACTTCCCGTGTGCTGTTGGCACCGTCCAACTCACGCTTTCACCCCATTCATCGGGATTGACGTCGTCGCGGTCCGAAGACCCCCAACTCACCATCGGCACGATCGGCTCCGTCTTGAGGCCAATCGACCTGGGGCGCCATAAGAGCAGGCGATGCTGCCCGAACTGCCAGTTGGAACCATCGTAGAGCGCTACCGGATCGACGCCGTCATCGGGCAAGGCGGCATGGCATCGGTCTACAGGGTCACCCACACGTCGCTGGGGACCGAGCACGCGCTCAAGGTCCTGCACACCGAGAAGCCGGAGGTGCGGGAACGCATGCTCGCCGAGGGCCGCATGCAGGCCACCCTGGCCCATACCAACATCCTCGCGGTGCGGGACGTGCTGGATGTGGATGGCTCTCCCGGGCTGCTCATGGATCTGGTCAAAGGCGGCTCCCTGGCCGATCTGATGGAAAAGCGGGGCGCCTTGGAGCCCGAACTGCGGGACCGCCTCTTCACCGCCACCGTCAAGGGCGTGGCGGCGGCCCACAAGTGCGAGATGGTGCACCGCGACCTCAAGCCAGGGAACATCCTGCTGGCGGAGGTCGACGGAGAGCTGGTGCCGAAGATCGCCGACTTCGGACTGGCCAAGGTGCTGGGCGGCATCGACATCCGCGACCACAAGACCCAGCAGGGCGTCGCCATGGGCACCCCGTCCTACATGGCGCCCGAGCAGGTCTTCGACGCCGCCACTGCCGATCAGCGCGCCGACATCTGGGCTCTGGGCGTGATCCTCTACGAGATGGCGACGGGATCGAGGGCTTTTGGCGGCGTGACTCAGATCGAGGTCCTCGGCCGGGTGTCCATCGCCCACTTCGACGATCCCGCTACGGTGCGACCCGATCTCGACGCGGGGGTGCTCGCAGCAATCCGAGGCTGCCTGGTTCTCGACCCCTCCCAGCGCATCGCCAACTGTGACGTTCTCCTCCGGGTACTCGCCGGCACCCAGGAGTTCGTGCCCCCGCCCGCTCTGCGCCGTCCCCCTCGAGACTCCGCCAGCCAGACCTTCATCGTCGACCAGGACGCCGAGACCCTCGAGCAAGTCCCTTCGGAGGAGCGAGAAGCACCGATCGTCGCCCTCGCTGACACTCCGGAGAAGCCAAGGAACTGGGGAGGGTTTCGCCGATACGCGCGGCTGCTGCTCCTGTTGATTCCGGCGCTGGTCGCCTATTCGGAGCTGTCCTGGCCGGTGGACGCTCAGATCCAGTACCCGATCCTGCGCGCCGTCCGTGGAGAGCTGCAGGCAGATGATGTGGTGGTCGTCTCCTTCGAAGGCATGCGAGACGCCGGGCAGCTGAGGTCACAGCATCCGGCGGTCCTGGACGCGCTGGTCGAAAACGGAGCCACCGCGGTTCTTTTCGACGTCGCCCTGCTGCGGGAGTCCGAACACGACGAGGATATCGCTGCGGCCATTCGCAGAGCTGGTGAAGCGGGTGTTCCGGTCGTGATTCCCGTCTTCGCAGACGATCTGCAGCCGCGACTGCCCGCCAGCAAGGCCCTCCGAGAGGCGGGACCGCTCGGACTCGTGGAGTTTCAGCGAGAGCTGCTGTGGGGCACGGTGGTGCGGGCGCCGATGCAGCGGAGAAGCCTGGATGGCAGATCGTGGTGGCACGCCGCCGCCCAAGTGACCCACGCGCACCTGAACGCCAAGCGAGAGATCAGCTTCGACGGCAATACTCTCGTGATTGGGGCCGCGCGGAATCCCAGCTGGGCAGGCATCGTCTGGCTGCATCCGGTCGGCGAGATTCCGCGGCTGGCCTACGACGCACCAGAGACCTGGGGTGACGGCGTGCGGGGCCGCGTGGTGGTGTTGGGGACCTTTGGCGGTTCACCGGACCTGCACCTGACTCCGGCCGGGCCTCGCTACGGCGTGGAGATCCAGGCCGCCCTCGTACAGACGCTGGTTCGCCAGGCCGCGCTCCGAACGGTGCCGCTGTGGGTGAGCGCTCTGCTAGCCCTGTTCACCGGAGTGGGCATGGCGTTGCTGATGGCCCGCCTCGGACGCCGGAACCAGCTCGTGGCCTGGCTCTTCCCCACCGCGATCATCGGAATCGTCTTCGCCCTGACCCTGGCGGGAACGGTCGTCGCGGTTACTCCCCTGCTGCTAGCCGTCGTACTGGCCTGGTACGCCATGCGCGGACTGCTCTCGGAGCGAATTCCATGATCCTCGGTGGCCTGATCTATTTGTCTCTCCTGAGTCCCGCGCAGGCCCAGGAAGCCTTCGCTACCGTCGACAAGCTCTGGGAGCCCGACGCCGCCGGCCGCTGGAAGTCCATCACCGACGCCACGCAGATGGGGATCATCGGAGAGACCGAGGACGTGCTTCTGACCAAGGGAATGGTCCTGGAGCAGGGGCAGCAGGTGCGAGCACAGCTAGGTATGGCGGAGATCGAACTGGCCAGCGGCAACACCCTGCGGCTTGAGCCGGGGGCCGAGCTGATCCTGGTGGAGCCCACCCTGATCGAGCAGCTCGCCGGCGAGGTCATGTACATGGTCAAAGGCGCCTTCTCGGTCAAGTTTGGCACTGTGCACTGCACGGTCGAGGGCACCAAGTTCGAGGTCATCGGCCCCAATCAAGTGACGGCGCTGCACGCACCCGGTGACAACAAGACCGAGATCCCCGATGACGCAAGCGAGGGCACGATCTCGGTGCAGGTGCTCAAGGGCAAGGTCCGAGTGAGTACCGAGAGCGGCGAGGTGCTCTTGAACAGGGAGCAGCGCCTCCTCGTCGACCCCGACGGCACCCTGGGCGAGCCGCAGAAGTGGTCGATGTGCAACCTGTGCGGCTACCACCACGTGCCGCACTAGAACGCCGATCAAACGCTCAGAAACCTCCAGTACTCATCGGCAGCAAAGGCCTGCGCGTCGCTACCGCCAGTAGTGCCAGCCAGAACAGGCCAAGAGACGCTGGCGCCGTCTGACAGCCTCCTCCCTTGTCGTCTGTATCATCAGGTTCAACCGATTGTTCGGCGCACTCCGGCTCCTCGTCGATGTCGTCGTCACAGTCGTTGTCGACCTCGTCACAGATCTCCTCGGCGTCGGGATTGACCTCTGGAGTTCCGTCGTCGCAGTCCCAGGGGCCGGTGAACGCCTCGGCACAGTGACCGTCACCGTCGGCATCTCCGCTAGCGTCGTCGCCGATGCAAGCGTCGGAGTCGTCGCACACGCCGTCGTGATCACTGTCGCCGCTGTCGTCGTCCCCAGCGCACAGATCGTCGCTGTCGCAGGATCCGTCACCGTCGCTATCATCGCCAAAGTCCGCGGGACAAGGGTCACATCCGTCGGGCACGCCGTCACCATCGAAGTCGTCGAAATCGTCGAATCCGGAACAGGCATCGTCGATGTCGCAGACCCCATCACTGTCCTCGTCCTCGCCGAGGCAGGGATCGCCGCACAGCGCATCGTCGCCCACACACAGGTCGTCGCTGTCACAGGATCCATCACCGTCGCTGTCGTCGAGCGCATCGACGGGGCACGGATCACAGCCGTCGGCCACGCCGTCACCATCGAAGTCGGAGGCGTCGTCTCCGGGGCAGGCATCCAGATCGTCGCAGACGCCGTCGCTGTCCGCATCCCCAGTTCCATCATCGCCATCGCACAGGTCGGCGCTGTCACAGGATCCATCGCCGTCGCTGTCGTCGAGCGGATCGGATGGACAAAGGTCGCAGAAGTCGGCCACTCCGTCGCCATCGAAGTCGTCGTCGTCGTCGCCGCCTTCGCAGAGGTCGTCGATGTCGCAGATCCCGTCGCCGTCGCTGTCGGGACAGCCGCCGAGGTTGTCACAGATTCCGTCGTTGTCGGCGTCGTCGGGATTGGCGTCCGGACAGGGATCGAGGTCGCTGCACACGCCGTCACCGTCCGGATCTCCGCTTAGATCGTCCCCGGTGCACAGGTCGTCCGAGTCGCAGGATCCGTCGCCATCGCTGTCGTCGAGGGCATCCACCGGACACAGATCGCAGCCGTCGGCCACGCCATCGCCGTCGAAGTCCGCCGCGTCGTCACCAGGACAGGCGTCCAGATCATCACAGATGCCGTCAGCGTCTGCGTCCCCGGCTGTATCGTCGCCTACACACAGATCGAGACCGTCGCAGGAACCGTCACCGTCGCTGTCGTCGAGGATGTCGGCGGGACACAGGTCGCAGAAGTCAGGCACGCCATCGCCATCAAAATCGTCACTATCATCGCCGCCAATGCAGACATCGAGGCTGTCACAAACCCCGTCGCCATCGCTGTCGTTCAGCGCGTCGAGGGGGCAGGCATCGCACATGTCGGGCACCCCGTCGCCGTCGCCATCGGGGCCCACACAGCCACCGAGGTTGTCGCAGATCCCGTCGTTGTCGGCATCATCTGGGTTTGCATCCGGGCAGGGATCGAGGTCGCTGCACACGCCGTCACCGTCCGGATCTCCGCTTACATCGTCTCCTGTACACAGATCGTCGGCGTCGCAGGATCCGTCGCCATCGCTGTCGTCCAGCGCGTCCACCGGGCACACATCGCAGGCATCGGCAACCCCATCGCCGTCGAAATCGAGGGTGTCGTCGCCTGCGCAGGCATCCACACCGTCGCAGACCCCGTCGCCGTCGCTGTCGTCTAGAGCATCCATCGGACACGGATCGCAGCCATCGGGAGCGCCATCGGAGTCTGCATCGAGGACATCATCGAAGTCGAGGCAGAGGTCGATGTCGTCGCAGACTCCGTCGTTGTCGGCGTCATCGGGCGCCGCGAGCGGGCATGGATCGGTGTCGTCACAGACGCTGTCGCCATCCGAATCTCCGCTTCCATCGTCCCCTGTGCACAGGTCGACGCCGTCACAGGACCCGTCGCCATCGCTGTCGTCCAGGGGATCGATCGGGCAGAGGTCACAGAAATCGGCCACCCCGTCGCTGTCGAAGTCGTCGTTGTCATCGCCGCCAGCACAGGCGTCGAGACCGTCGCAGACGCCATCACCGTCGCTGTCGTCCAGGGCATCGGTCGGACACGGATCGCAGCCATCGGGAACGCCGTCGGAGTCGGAGTCCAGCGCGTCGTTGAATCCGAGGCAGGCGTCGATGTCATCGCAGACCCCATCGGTATCGGCATCGTTGGGGCTCGCATTCGGGCAGGAGTCGGTGTCACTGCACACGCCGTCACCGTCCGGATCTCCGCTTAGATCATCACCTGTGCACAGATCCACCCCGTCGCAGGATCCATCGCCATCGCTGTCGTCGAGCGCATCCACCGGGCAGAGGTCGCAGGCATCGGCAACGCCGTCGCCATCGAAGTCGAGATCGTCGTCGCCTGCCGCACAGACATCGATGTCGTCACAGATCCCATCGGCGTCGGCGTCTCCAGAGCCGTCATCGCCCGCACACAGGTCGGCGGCGTCGCAGGAGCCATCGCCGTCGCTGTCGTTCAGCGCATCCACCGGGCACGGATCGCAGAAGTCGGCCACGCCATCACCGTCGATGTCCAGGGCATCGTCGCCGCCAGCACAGACGTCGACCCCGTCACAGACCCCGTCCCCGTCGCTGTCGTCGCTGGCATCGGCGGGGCACGGATCGCACAGGTCCCCCACTCCGTCGGCATCGGCATCGGCTTGCCCGGGGTTTGCGTCCAGTGGGCAGTTGTCGGCCGGATCGTTGAGACCGTCGTTGTCGGCGTCAAAATCACACAAATCGCCGACACCATCGCCATCGGTGTCGTCCTGACCGGGGTTGGAGACCGCGACGCAGTTGTCCACATCGTCGGTGATGCCGTCCCCATCGCTGTCTTCGGAGAAGAACCGGGCTCGGATGCGGCTGGAGGCCATGGTGCCACCCGACCAGGCGACGAGGGTCGTGCCGGGGGCGTGGCTGGCCATCGTCGGCCCCGAAGCTCCGCTAGCCAGAGCGATGCCCTCGGGAGGATCCACGCTGACGCCGGTGTCGTCGATCCGCCAGGCCTTTAGGTCGCCGTCGAGGTCGGCGTGGGCGACGAGAAAGCCGTCGGGGGTCGTGTGGATCCGTGCCGGGGGCGGATTCGCACCCCACGGCAGGTCACCGAAATTGCGACCGTCCTCCTGACCGAAGAGCGTAGCGCTGGGTACATCGACCTGCAGGTAGTTCAGGAAGCAGTCCACCGATGGCGCGAACTCGACAAAGGCCACCACGCAGCGAGAGGCGTTGCAGGCGATGTCTGCTTGCCCTGGCATCAGGATCGCCGTCGCGGCCGTCGCCGTCAGGGCTCTCGAACCGTCGAACTGGCTCACCGTGAGCGTGCCTCCGGAGACGTCGGCCGTCCACAGCGCTGCCCCCGACGAAGCGACCCGTGGCGCCTCGTCGACGGCTCCGAAGTTCCCTCCCCCGGGCAGCGGCGTTCCGACCGGATCGACATAGCTGAGGGCCCCGGAGAAGTTCCGCTGGTAGGTCACCCCGAAGTTCACTCCGTCGAAGGCCAGATCCGGGTCGGAGCAGTCGAGGCCGATCGGCGCCGCGATCGCCTGCTGCACCCCTACGGCGCCGTCCGTGCCGACGGGCCTGGAGACGGGGTCGTCCCAGCCGATTGTGTCGTCGATAAAGGCGATCAGATAGGTTCCAGCTCCATATTCGACGGCTGGCATCTGTTGGTCTCCGGGCACCGTGGCGATGCCGATGCCACCCGGATCCAGCACGGCGCCGCTCGAGTCGAGTCGGGTCGCCCACAGGTCGATACCGTTGGTCGCCTCGTCGCGATCGTCTTCCCACACCGCGAGATATCCGTCTTCAGAGGCGGCGATGCTCGGGGCAGTGCTGTTGTTCGCGCGCCCCGAGATCTGGAAGATGCCAGCATCCAAGGGCGTTGATGCGGCATCGATGCGACGACCGTAGACCCCGTCCATCGACACCAGATAGTTGGCGCCGTCCCAGCTCGCGTCGCTGTAGAAGGCCCCGTAGCTCGCACCGACGTCGGTTCCGGCGAGGTCTCCCACCGCTCCAGCGCCATCGACGGTGGTCACCTCGATTCGCAAGGTGAGCTGATCGATGTAGGTCACCAGCCAGTCGCTGCCATCGCTGGCGGCCGATGCCAGGACGCCGTCGGCACCGACCAGAAAGGGTGCGCTGATGTTGCCGAGGGCGGCGTCGGTCATGACGCCGTATTGCTGTGAATCACGGTGCAGGAAGAGGTAGTCCGTACCGTTGGACTCGACGTCGTCCAGGGCGGCGGTCTGGATCCCCGACAGGTACACCTCCACGCCGCCCACTGGACCGAGGATGTTGCCCACTGGGTCGAGGCGCTGGGCAACCACGTCGCGGTTCCCGACAAACCGAGTCCAGCCGACCACGAAGTTGGTGCCATCGCTGGCAACGAGGGGTGCCTCATGGGTGTTCCCGTCGTCGATAACCTCGAGTCCCCCCGGATCGGAGAGCTGTCCGGCGGCGTCGACGCGGGTGCCATAGATCGACGATCCACCTCCCCGGGAGTCCGCCCAGGCCACCATCCACTGGGTCCCGCTCGCCGCCGCGCTCGGGTAGCTGCTCTCCGCTGGACAGGATGGGCAGAGTTCGAAGCCGTCAGGATCCAGCAGCGTTCCGTCCGCTGCGAAGCGCGCCGCGCGGATGCTCTTGATGTTCGGCCAGGTGGTCTCGTTCCAGACGATGAGGGTGTCCGTGCCGAGGCTGACCACGTCGGTGACGGTCACCTCGGCGGGACGCCAGATCATGAAGCTGTCCGGATCTACGACGTTTCCCGCCGTATCGACCCGCGTGAAGTGCAGCTCGTTCGGCACGCCCCAGGCCACTACGTGGTGGGTTCCGTTGAAGTCGGACCTCGGCCGGGTGCCCGCTTCGGGGATGAAGACGGCCGGCGCGTCCACCTCGATCTCCCCAGACAGGACCGGATCGATGGCGAGGGGCCAGGTCGCTTCGGCACCGACCTCGGGCGGGAGATCCAGGCGAAAACCGCCTTCTGTTGCCGATAGTGGGACACCCCAGCGCCTCCCATCGGCGTCGACTGCCACGACTCGACCGACCCTCAGGCCGTCACCAGAGACGCCATAGTGCAGTCCGGAGAAGGTCTCTGCGACGAAGCCAGCATCGAGGGGAACATCGATGGTCGCCGGCAGCTGCTCCGGCCCCGTCAGGATCCAGGACAGCTCGACCCCAGATTCGCTGGCCTCGTAGTGCTCGACGACACCCTCTCCGAGCTGGCGTTGTGCGGTGTTTCCCAGGACTACCGTCGTCGACGGCTCGCTGATGTCTCCATCGAGAGAGGCCATGCCCACTGCAATCCCAGAGAAGTCGAGTCCGTCGTGCCCTGGCTCCGCTCGCCAGCCGTCTCCGGAGAATGCCAGGCCGTCGGCGTCGATCCTGGCGGCGTGTCGAACCCGATCGATCGCCGCTCCGAGATCGGCAGGATCAGACTGCACTCTCCAGAACTCCTGTCCGTAGGGCACCGCCCAGTCTGGGAGATCCGCGGCAGACTCGAGGTGGGACACATCGGACTGGAATGGAGCGCATGCGCAGACAGCCAACAGGAAGGGTGCGTACTTCATCCAACGAGTATGCGACGGCTACCCCGTGGAACGCCAGATTCGGAGGAATAGAGAATGATCTTGGAAAGACGCGAACGTCACCGCCTATAGGCCATCCGGTAGATCACAAAGGTCTCCAAGAGCATTCGCTTGCGCGCCATGACGCGATGTACCCAGCCGTGCTCCGAGGCAATCTGGAGCATCCGCTGGGTGTCGCCGATCGTGGAGTAGATCACCCATAGGTGCCCTCCGTCGCGCAGATACCCCTTCGCCCCGGCAAAGAAGCGCGTTGCGATCGCCTTGCCCGGATCGTGCAGGGCTCTTCCAAAGAGATCTGGGGCGACACCATCGAGGTATGGCGGATTGAAGAGGATGGCGTCGAAGCACTCGTCGGAGGCCAAGGGCTCAAAGAGATCTCCGTGGCGAACGTCCACCTCAACCTTGTTTCGACGTGCATTTTCCGCCGCACAGCGAACGGCTTCTGGATTGATGTCGATGGCCACGACCGATCTGGCGCTCTTTGCGGCCGACACGGCGAGCACCCCGGAGCCGGTCCCGATGTCGAGCACATCCTCGTCGGTGCCGAAGTCCGTGTGGACCGCCATGAGCTCGCTCGTGACAAAGAAGCGCGGGTTGAAGACGCCACGAGTCACCACGAAGTCGGACCCTGCCACCCGAACCTTGCGGGGTCCGAGTCGCTGGATCGCGCGCACCGCCCTGATCGCCAGCCTTTGGTGCACCCCGTTCATCTTCACGGCCGAACGCCCCTCGCCGAGGGTATTCCGAAAGGATAAGGGGCGCCCCTGGAGGGAATAATGAGTAAAGGTTCAGTTGTATTCATGACAGGTTTCCCGGGCTTTATCGCCGGGCGGCTGGTGCGGGAACTCCTCGACGTCTACGGGCCAAAGTCCCGCTATTTCTTCCTGGTCGAGCCGCGCTTTGCCTCCGACGCCGAGGAACGCTGCAAAGAGATCGCGTCCAAGCACCCCAAGTTCAAGTGGGAGGTCTTCGCGGGCGACATCCGCAAGGCCGACCTCGGCATGAACAAAAAAGACCTCGCCAAGGTCAAGAGGTCCACGACCCACGTCTGGCACCTGGCGGCGCTCTACAACCTCGCGGCGCCCCAGTCGCTGTCCTACTCCATCAATGTCGACGGCACGATGCACGTCCTCGATCTGTGCGCGGCGATGCCCAAGCTCCAGAGACTGCTGTACATCTCCACCTGCTACGTGGCCGGGGAGCGCACCGGTCGGGTGATGGAGGCCGATCTGGACGTGGGCCAGGATCACAAGAACCACTACGAGTCCACCAAGTGCTGGGCCGAAAAGCTCGTTCAGCACCGCTCGAACGAGATCCCCACCGTGATCTTCCGCCCGGCCATCGTCGTCGGTGACTCGAAGACCGGAGAGACCGCCAAGGGCGACGGCCCCTACTTCGTGATGCGGCTTCTAATGCGGCTTCCCGGCTTCATTCCCGGCGTGCACTTCGGCCCCAGCACCGGCAAGGTGAACCTGGTACCTGTCGACTTCCTCATCGAGGCAATGGCCGCCCTGGCCGAGCGCGAAGATGCGCTGGGCAAGGTCTACCACCTGGCCGACCCCGATCCGTACACCGCGGCGGAGATCATGGTGCTCCTCAGCAAGCACACCGGTCACGGCAAGGTGCGCGCCACGCTCCCCCGCAAGGCGGTGATTGGGTTGCTGAAGAGCCGCCGCATGCAGCGCCTGCTCGGCATCCCCCGCCAGGCCTTTGCCTACTTCGACATCGACGTGGAGTTCGATACGACGAACACCACCGAAGCCCTGGCGGAGTCCGGAGTCCGGTGCCCGCGTCTGCCCGACTACATCTCAAAGTTGGTGGCCTATGGCGAGCAGCACCCCGAGATCTTCATCAAGGTCTAGGAGACGCAGGACCGGTCCGACCCTGAGCGCCCCGGCGCGTCTGTGGTTGCTCGAAGATCCCGATCAATCCTTGAAAGGGTCGTTCGCGGACTACCTCGTTCAAGAGGTGTTCATCGGAAGCGAGCCGCATCCCGTGCGCCGACTGGTCTTGGCTCCCGCGAGCGAGACAGGTCCAGAAGGGGCGCGTTCGCTGCTCCTCCACCCCGGGAGGCGCCGCGTAAGAATGATGCTCTCGGCGCTGGTCAAGCTCGCTCCCCTGCTGCCACTGGACCAGAGTCCCGGCCAGGATCTGCGTGAGGCGATGAACAGCGGAGAAATCGAGGACATTCATCCGAGCGCGTCGCAGTTCACGAGGTATTTCGACGAAGATCCCGGTATGGCGCCGATCATGGTCAACCTCCTGAGGTACGAAAATCGGTCCGAATACGACAAATACGGTCGCGCAGCGGTGCGCCATGTGCTCCAGCTCGGTGGCGAAATCTTGTGGATCGGTGCTTTTGCTCGAGAGAATGGCGCCAAACCCTGGGACAGTCTCGCCGTTATGAAATACCCGAGTCGAGCCGCTTTTGGCGAGATGATCGGACGCGCCCACTACCAGGCTGCCAACGAGCACCGAAGGCGCGGACTGTCTTCAACGGAGCTGCTCGTGTGCCAGCCACAATGACAAGATCGGTCACCCCGCTCGAGCGCCGCGTTGATCCGACAACACCAGGCGAAGGCCGCTCGCCGTGAAGTCGCGATTGTCCGGCGGATTGTCGACTCTCCAGACCGAGCGCGCCTGACCTGCGTCACAACAACTCGACCCGCCGCGCGTCACCCGACGCACTTCGGAGCCAGCAGCCAGGTTGTCTCGACCATCGCCGACCCGGTATGGGTATCTGAACTCGGGATCGTCCACTATGCCCGGCCCGTAGAGGCTGCTCGTCCACTCAGTGACGTTGCCGGTCAGATCGCAGGCACCCTCTGGCGTGTCGCCCTCTGGAAAGACGCCCACGGGCGTCGCCCCGAGGAACCGGACCGCCCGTGTATTGCCCCGCAGCACACCGAACGTGTCGCCCCACGCATAGACCCGGGCTTCGCGCCCGCGGGCCGCCGCCTCCCACTCGATCTCGGTCGGAAGCCGATAGCTCGAGCCAGACTGTGCGGACAGCCAGGTGGCATACGCCAGCGCTTCGAACCAGGACACACCCGTGACTGGCTGGGCAGGATTGTTGTGCCGTTCGTCGCGCCAATAGACGGGCTCACGCAGCTTTCCGGCTGGAAACTTCTCCAGGAGGTGAGCCTCCAGCTCCGCCGCGGACATCGCAATCCGCTTCTTCATGAGCTCGTAGTCGTCCTTGCCCATCGGGCCAGACTCCCAGATCCGATCGAGCATCTCGGGAGCACTGCGGAAGTGCTCACACCAGTGCGCGAACATTGCCCGAGCGCCGTCCGAGGTGCCCTCACCGCTCCACCAGCGCCGAGCCGCCGGGGATGTCCACCAGCGCTCGTCTTGGTATCCGCCCGCCTCGACAAAGAGCGCCCACTCGGCATTGGTCACAGCGAACTGTCCGAGCCAGAAGCCCTCGACCTCCACCTCGTGCCGCGGGATGTGACTGTCGATCACCTTCCCGACGTTTTCGAAGGGTTCATCCTCCCCAATCGGGTAGCGTCCACCGGCGATCTCGACCATGGGCGGCAACAGATAGTCGTTCTCGACACCCTTGCGAAGCTCGAAGCGCGGATCGCCGAGCAGCCCCAGCGCTTGGCCTGCCGCAACGCGCGCGCGCAAATCTGCCTCGGGGTGGCGACTTCGTTCAATCAGTGCCCCGCGAAGCTCCTCCAGGATCTCCGGCGACAGCCTGTCCCGCACCTCTGGCTGTGCCGCACACCGACCGGCCAGATCGAGCCGTGCCTCGGTGAGCTCTCGCACGAAGGTGTTCGGATCCCGCGCCATCGCCCCGGCGAGCAGCGTCGTCTCCTCCCAGCCCGTGGTCCGGAGCGGCGACAGCCACTCTCCAGGTCCGAGGGCCGCGATCACCTCGACGAGGGGCGGATGCATATCCGCAGCCTTCCAGGGAGTACTCACGCGATCGAGGTCCGGGTTCTTCGCCAGACGGCGCGCCGCAAAGTACTCCTGCGTGAGCTGGTGGGCAAAGAGGAGCTCGTCCTGAGCGGTGTCTTCGTCGAGAACCGAGAGCGCAACTCCCGCTTTGACGATGTCCTCGTCGCGCTCGTCGGAGAGCAGATCGAGGGCCACGTCGAGATCGATACTCACCTGGGACGCGCCCCCCACCGCACTCTGGTCCTGCATGCCAAAGGCGAGACCCACGAGCTTGGGCACCAGCGGCCCGCGCTCTGGAAGCTCCCAATCCGTCTTCCACTTCCACTGAGTCACCCGCCGCACGTCGCGCTCGGTCAAGAGTGAGGCCGGCGCAAAGAGCGGGTTGTCCCTTTGGATCTCTCGCCGGAGCGACTGGCGCACAAAGCCGGTGAAGAGTCCAGCACGCCCTCTCGGCATGTCGCTGGTCGCCTCGACCTGTTCGACGAGAAGGGCGAGGAAGTACGGACAACGCATGAGCTCGAGCTGGGGCGTGCCGTGGAGTTCTGACCAGATCACCGCGCCTTTCGCCGGATTCTGCTTGAGGAGGAACCGCTCGACCTGCTCATCGGTGAAGGGCTCGATCACGACCTGCGGCACCCGGAGCGTGGAGGTCGAGAGCGGCGCCGAGTAGTCGAGGGTGCGACAGCTGAAGACAACGCGATTCCCAGGATGATCCGACACCAGCCGCTCGAGGAAGGTCTTCCAGCCGAGGACTGCATTCCGGAGATCGGCGGCATTGGCGGTCGGCATCTCGTTCAGCGCGTCGAGGAGCAGCAACACCCGACCCTGCTCGAGCACCTCTTCGAGCCCGGGGAGCTCGGGATGGCGGGCACTCCAGCGCTCTCGGAGCCAAGCCTCGGGGCTCGGTGGCGGCTCGCCTGGAATCGACCCTTTGTACTGATTGAGCTGGATGAGGAATGTGAGTCGATCGCTCTCACCACGCAGACCGCGCTGGGACACATCGAGCTCTAGCCGGCGAAGGAGCGTGCTCTTGCCGCAGCCCGGCGGCCCGAGCACGACCAACGCTGGGTCCTCCACCGCCTCGAGCAACTCACCGAGATCTCGATAGCGCTCGGGCTGGGCGTTCCAGCGGCCCGTGGCCGATTCCTCACCCTGATCCACCAGCAGCGTCAGCTCCACGAACTCGCTGTCGAGCCGGTATCGCCGATGGCTCCATTCCTCGACGCGGGCACGGCGGTAGTCCGACCAGTCGAAGTCCGGCTGGGCTGGAACGGGCTGCGTGTTCACCTGTGATCGGGCCTCTTCGAGGAGCTGACGTACGGGGGTCTCCTCCGACGGCGGCAGCTCCGGTTCGGAAGGCCGATGTCTCCTCCACCAGGACTCGGCTCGCTCCTCGCTCCACGGCCGCCTGAGCGGGCAAGCCTCGAGCTCGCTTATCAAGGCCTGGACACTCTGAGGTCGGTCGCCGGGTTGTTTTTCCAGGCACCCCATGACGAGATGCTCGAGCTCCCGCGGTATCTCGAGCTCGCATACGCTCGAAGGAAGCTCTGGAACCCGCCCCAGGTGGCCCGCCAGCATCTTCATGATCGTGTCGACCCGGAAGAGCAGCTGCCCGGTCAGGAGCCAGTACGCGACACATCCCAGCGCGTACAGGTCGACACGCTCGTCGATCTGCGCGCCATTGATCGCTTCGGGAGCGATGAACGCCGGGGAGCCGACGATTGTGCCGGTCCGGGTGAGATGTGGGTTCTCTGCGGCCAGGCCGCGAGTCGACTTCACGAGCCCAAAGTCGAGGACCTTGACGACATCGTGCTTCAGGCTGCGCTTGGTGAGAAAGACGTTTGCAGGCTTGAGATCGCGATGGATGAGCCGGTGGTGATGGGCCTCCGCCAGGGAATCGCAGATCTGCAGGAGAATGTAGATGACGCGCTCGCTCGGGAGCGGTCCGTACTGATCGATGAGGGTCTGCAGATCGAGCCCTCTGAGGAGCTCCATCGCGTAGTAGAAGGTGCCGTCGTCGGTGAGGCCAAAGTCGTAGATCTGGACCGTGTGAGGCGACTGCAGGGTCGATGTCGCCTGGGCCTCACGCTCGAAGCGGCGGAGCAGAGTCTCCACCTCCGCCTCGCCTTCGGTCGTCAGCGCCTCGGTTCGGATCAGCTTCACGGCCGCCTGGCGATTCAGCAGCCGGTGCTTGGCCCGCCACACCTCACCCATGCCGCCACGTCCGAGTCGGCTGAGTAGCTCATAGTGTCCGAACTGCGATGCTTGGGTCATGACGCCGGTCACTCCAACAGACTCCTTGGCTAACACGAAGGGATTGAAAGGTCGGAGTGCCCCACAAGACCCGCATGACCGTCGTCGAACCGGGGATCGGTGAGCCGCACGGTCCTCGGTGTCTTCAAACGCTTCGCGTAGGACGCACAAGCTGCGAAACACTGGGTACAATCCCTTGGGCCGCACGATATAGCCCTCCCGGAGGAGAGATGACGCGCAATACCACCTTCATAGTCCTCCTCACAACCGCGCTCACAGCCTGTACCGGCGGCTTCAGCAGCACCAAGGACTACGACCCGGTCGACGGCGACGCCGACACGGATGCGGACGCGGACTCGGATGCAGATGCTGATACCGACGCGGACACGGATGCCGACGCCGACACCGACACCGTCGTGGTGCCGGAGGCGCCGGTCGCCCTCGACGATCAGGCCGCCTGCGACGAGGGCGGAGAAGTGGTCATCGACGTGCTCGCCAACGACACAGACGCCGAAGGGGACCTCGACCCTGCCACCCTGACCATCGTCGACATGTCGGCCTACGGCACCCTCACTGTCCGGCCCGACAACACCATCGGCTACCGCCACGATGCAACCGAGGACCCCGCTGACGAGTTCACCTATACCGTGAGCGATCTCCTCGGTAATACCTCGAACATTGCGACAGTCACCATCTCGATCAACGGCATCAACGACCCGCCCACGGCCTTCGATGACCTCGCGGTGGTGGACGAAGGCGGAGCGGTGCAGATCGATGTCGCCCTCAACGACACCGATCCCGACGACGGTGTCGACACCCTCAGCACACAGATCCAGAGCGGCCCATCCTATGGAACCGCGACCGTTCGGTTCGACGGCAGCGTCGACTACAGCCACGACGGCAGTGAGCTCGCCTCGGACTCGTTCACCTATCGAATCTACGACTTCGCCGGAGCATCCTCGAATACTGCCACAGTCGACCTCACGGTGAACCCCATCAACGACCCGCCGATTGCCAACGACGATGTCGGCAATGTTCAGTCGGGCCAGCTCGTGAACGTCAATGTAGGCGGCAACGATGTGGACCCCGACGGCGTCATCGATCTGGCCTCCATTGCCATCACCGCGCAGCCAGCTTTTGGCACCCTCGCCGTCCAGCTCGACGGCACGGTGGACTACACCCACGACGGCAGCCCAACCTATGCGGACGCCTTCAACTACACGATCCAGGACACCGGCGGTGCGGTCTCCAATGTCGCCACCGTCAACCTGACGATCTCCGTTCAGGGAACCATAATCCTGGAGCTGACGCCGCCGACCGGAAACCTCATCCAGACCGACGACCCCTATTGGGCGAACAAGGGCTACGAGTTCACCGCAACCCAGACCTTCTCCATCACCGGCGGCGCCTGGTGGATCAACATGCCGGTTGGTGGCTACGTCAGCCTGAGCATCTACGACGCTGGCGGCGCCCTGCTTGCTCGCGGCACCCAAGCACCAGGGACTGGAGCGGAGGACTGGTATCAGTCGAACGTCAACTACACCTTCATCGCCGGCACCACATACACCGCATCGTTCTACACAAACCTTGCTGCAACCGCCCTCTTCGACCGGCAGGACTCCCCCAGCTATGGCTACCAGGTCGACGGGCTCATCAACAACCTGACCCATCGCTCGTCCAGCGTTTCAGGTAACAACGCCTCCGAGGAATGGCCGGACTACTTCGGCAACACCTGGGCCCCTCACCAGCGGCTCGACGTCCAGTAGAGTCGCTGTGAACGACCAACGACGTGTCTGACCCCAACGACCAACGACGCGTCTGACCCCAACGACCAACGACGTGTCTGACCCCAGATTTCATTTGCTTCAATTTATATTGAAGTTAATGAACATTCAGGAGGAATCCAAATGGCCACCGTCTGGATCTGCGTCGCGCTCATCGCTGCTTTTGTCATCAGCCACGTCGTCCTCGCTACCGAGCCGCTGCGAGGCCAGCTAGTCGCTCGCCTGGGAATAGTTGGCTTCACAGGGCTGTATTCGGTGATCGCCTGGATTACCTTCGGCGCGCTCGTCTTCTGGTACAGCGGCCACCGCGCCGAGGGGCCACTCGGGCTCGGCCTCGGCGGGCTGATGTGGGTGCGAGCCCCGGCGATGGCCATGATGGCGGTGGGCGTAGTGTTCATGGTCGTGTGCCCGATCGGCTACGTGAAGTCAGCCCAACTGGTCTTCTCGGATGCCACTCCCGGCCCAAGCGGCATGGAGCGTATCACCCGTCATACCTTCTTTGTCGGCATGACACTGTTCGGCACGGGCCATGCACTGGTCAGCACACACTTGATCGGCACCGTGGTGTTCGGCGGCCTCGCTCTCCTGGCCTTGGCCGGCTCCTGGCTCCTGGACCGCAAGCTGCTGGCGCGACGTGGAGCGGAGTACGCCACCTATCTGGACCAGACCTCGACCATGCCGATGTGGGCGGTGCTAACTGGCAGACAGCGCCTGGTGTTGTCCGAGCTTCCCTGGATCACCGCTCTCGGAGGGGCTGGGCTCGCCGCACTCACCTGGACCCTGCACGGCACGGGTTTTCAGTACGGCGCGCACCTACTCCTCGCCGCGCTCATCGTGCTGCCGAGCGGGTTCTTCGTGGCCGGCCTGTCTCGTCGCCGCCGCGAGCAGGAACAGGGCCCCTCCGCCGCTCACGCTCCTAGACACGGCAAAACGACCGTGAAACAGGACCCCACCCCGAACTCGCTCCGGACCTGAATATCGCCGCCCATCATCCTCGCCAGGGTGCGGCTCAGGACGAGCCCGAGCCCGGTTCCGCCAAAGGTCCCCGGTGACTCGCCGTGGGCCTGATGGAAGGCGGTGAAGAGCGAAGAGACCTCGTCTTCCGGAATCCCGATTCCGCTGTCTTCGACCTCGAGAACGACCCACGCCCTTCCGCTCCTGGTCTCCGGCCGCACACGCAGCACGACCTGACCCGATGTGGTGAACTTGTTGGCGTTGGAGAGGAGGTTCAGCAGTATCTGCGCCACGCGACGCTTGTCTCCTCGCATTGTCCCGAGCGTATCGTCCGCCTCAATCACCAAGGTATTCCCTTGCTTCTGACAAAGCGGTTCCGTCACCGCGACCGCCCCGGCGACTACCGATGACACCTCGAAAGTCGCCCGGTCGACGGCCATCTCCCCCGCTTCGATCTTCGCCAGATCGAGCAGGTCGTTGATGACGGCAAGCAGATGCATGCCCGCGTGGCGGATCCGTCCCAGGTCGTCCGTACACTCGGCCGCCTCCGGGATGTCGTCGAGCTCCTCGGAGAGCAGCTCGCTGTACCCGATGATTCCGTTGAGCGGTGTGCGCAGCTCATGGGACATGTTCGCCAGGAAGCGGCTCTTCGCCCGGTTCGCCTGCTCGGCCTCCACGCTCGCGCGCTCGAACCGCAGCATGGCGCTGTGGGCGCGGGCGAGTGCCTTCCTCAGGGATCGGTCGTAGGCCGCGGCCGCTGCACCCGCCAACACCAGCATCACCGAGAAAACGACCGGAAACAGCGTTCCGTACTTGTCGTCGTGAGGTTCGAAGGGCAGTGGCACACCCAGGTGGAACGCCGCCGCGAGGATCGCCATGCTGGCCACACCCGCGACCACATAGAATCCACCGAGCTCCACTCCGCCGATGAGAAAGCCGACGATCGGCAAAGAGAAGTAACAAAGCATGATTGGCGTGTACATGCCGTAGGCGAAGGACGATACGAGCAGCGGCACAGCGGGCGGCACGATGGCGAGAGTCCAGGCGACCCCTCTCATCGAACCCGTCAGGCGAGGCAGTGCCGGCAGGATCCCGAAGAGAACGCCCATCGCGCAGACGGTCAGCGACGGCAGCATCACCCCACGAAGCAGAACGATGGACATCGCAAAGATGCCGAAGCAGGTCAGGCTCGCGACAATCGTGAACCAGAGCTGGAGTCGAGCTCGCGGTAGATCCACGGTCTGTGCCAGCTCGGGAGTGAGGAAACGGTCCATCGACGACGAGCCGAACCCATCGGCCAACACAGCATTTCTCGCGTCGGAGACCATTGAGGTGATCCCTCCACATGTCCAATCGGCTCACATCGCGGTGATGGACAGCGTTTCCGGCGCATTGCCTGGGTTCACAAACGCTCGTTTCGTCTTTCGCCGCATCCGTCTTGTCCGTGCAGACAAACCCTCCGGAGTCCAATTTGCAGTAGGGTTCACAGATGCGGCCCACGGACCCGACCCTTCCAGCCCAGATCGAGGCGCCATCCTCCAGATCGGTACTGCCAGATCGCTACGTCGACAAGGGGAGGATCGGCAGAGGGGGCATGGCCGAGGTGCGGCGGGTGGCCGACCAGGAACTCGGCATCAACCTGGCGATGAAGCTGATGTTCTGGTCACAGGCCTCTGACCCAGAGGCAAGGGCCAAGTTCTTGGACGAGGCGCGACTCACCGCACAGCTGGTGCACCCTGGAGTGGTTTCGGTCCACAACCTCGGGGAACTGGACGACGGGCGCCCCTGGTACACCATGACCGAGGTGCGAGGCCAGACCTTCGCCGAGTTCATGGACGTTGGCCCACCACTGCGCCGCGCCATGGAGGTGTTCCATCGGGTCTGCGAGACCCTGGCCTTTGCCCACGCAAACGACGTGATCCACCGAGATCTGAAGCCAGAGAACATCATGATCGGGCCCTTTGGAGAAGTGTGGGTGATGGACTGGGGCCTGGGTCAACGGCTCACCGACTCCTTCGCGCGCCGCCGAGAGATGGTTGGAACGCCCGGCTGGATGGCGCCCGAGCAGGCGACCGATGAGGCGGTCGGCCCCGCCTCGGACGTCTTCGCGCTGGGGTCTCTCCTGTACCGAATCCTGGCGGGCAAAGCGCCCTACGAAGGACCACAGGTCGCCGCCTTTCAGTCCCTGCGCGAGGGGCCGCCCCCCTCGGTGCGGGACGCGGCAGCCCAAGCCCCGGCGGACCTGCTCGACCTCTGCGAATGGGCGATGAAACGGGAGAGTTCGAAGCGGCCGACCGACGCCGCGGTCCTGGCAACACGGGTGCGCGAGTGGCTGGAGGGGGCTCGCAAACGCACGGACGCGCTACGCCTCATGCAGCAGGCAGACGCGCTGGTCCCAAAAATCCAGGAACTGCGCCATCAATCCGAGGCCCTCCGCCGCGCGGCGCGGGCACGACTGGCCAACCTCCGCGACCACGACCCGGTAGACCTGAAGCGGGTGGCGTGGGCGGAGCAAGACCAAGCCGAGCTCCTGGAGGTACAGGTCGAGGTGCAGGAGACGCGATGGCTGCAGACGTTGCGTGCCTCCCTGGCGCAGGTCGAGGAGCTTCCCGAGGTGCACGCCCGGCTCGCCACGCACTATGGCCACCAGCTGCTCAGGGCGGAGCACGACAACCAGCGAGGCGCCGCGGCAAAGTACGAAGCGCTGCTGCAACACCACGACCGGGGCGAATCCGCAGCACTGTTGACGGGGTTGGGGCGGCTCGACCTGTTGACCTCGCCGCCTGGGGCCACCGCGACGCTGTACCGCTACGAGACGCGAGATCGACGCTTGATACCGCAAAGAGTGGAGACGCTCGGCGAGACGCCCCTCATTGGTGTGTCCCTGCCCCACGGAAGCTACCTGCTTCTGCTCGAAAAAGAGGGCTACCAACCTGTACGATACCCCGTCTACCTGGAGCGCGGTGGGCACTGGGGGGGAGTGCCACCGGAGGGATCCGAGCCCGAGCCCGTGTGGCTTCCGCCGGCTGGACTCCTGGATTCCGGTTGGTGCTACGTACCCGCAGGCTGGTTCCGGTGTGGCGGAGACGCGGATGCTATCGACGCTGGACCCAGCCGCAGTCTGTGGGTGGATGGCTTTGCGCTGCGGCGGGATCCGACCACCGAGGCTGAGTACCTGGCCTTCCTCGAGGAGCTGGGAGACGACGCGGTCGAGCACGTTCCAGGGGGAAGCGAGTCTGGCATCTACAGCAGGGAGAACGGGGTCTGGCGCCTCGGCCGCGACCCATCCGGCTATGCTCTGGAGCCGGATCTGCCGGTAGTACGCGTATCTTGGGGAAGCGCGATCCTGTTTGCCGAGACGGTCTACGGCGGTTCCCTACCCACGGGTGTGCAGTGGGAAAAGGCGGCGCGCGGGGTGGACGGTCGGCGGTTTCCGATGGGGAACTTCCTGGACCCGACGTGGGCGGTGTTGGCCTCCAGCCGGCCCGAGAGTCCGCGTCGCCAGACAACAACGCGCCAGGCGCAGGACGTGTCACCGTACTTGGTGCGCGGGATGGCGGGCAATGTGAGGGACTGGTGTCTGGATCCCTGGCGCCACGAGGGAGAGCAGACCGATGAGCGGCACATTCCAAACCCACAACCCGAACATCCTGGCGTTCGTGAGGTCCGGGGAGCGTGCTACACCTCCGGGCGACGCTCCTCACGGTGTGCCAGCCGCACCGCGGCCCCACCGAGCAGCCGCCTCTCGATAGTAGGTTTTCGACCGGCACTTTCGGTGCTGGCGCTCAGGAGCCCGGGGCGAGAACCAGCTGATTCACCTTTTGGACCGGCCAGGAAAAGACCAGATCACCAACGGACTGCGGGTCGGTCTGACCCACGAACGTAGCGGGATCGGCGACCTGAACCGGATTCAGCGTGCCGTTGGACTGGATCTGGGTTGCCCACCACTGGGTCTTGGTGATGACGAAGTCCTCGCCCATATGCACGAAGCTCAGACCGTAGATGGCCTTGAACTGTGGGCTGTCGAAGACAAAGAGCACGCTGGCTTCTGCGGTCTGGGCTGGCGGCGGACGGCTCGGGGTGATCTCGTCTTGCAGTGCCCACTCCACGAGGCCTGGGGGCGCTGCAGGGACCTCGCTCACCGAGCCGAGGACAAGGGAACCGCACTTGCCATTGCTAACCGAAGACAGCATCCTCCACGCCACATCTGGATCGAGCTGCCAGTACTCCGTGCCCGGGGACTGTTCGCATTCAACCGTCAAATACCCAAGTAACTCCGCACCCTGGGGACCGACCCACGAGAGCCTGAACCAGACCTCATCCTCTCCCGCCCAGACCTGCCGCGGAGGGTCGTACTGGTTGGGGCGGTGAGACGTGGGCACGACCGTGTGGCCAAGCGCGGGGTGGAAGACCGGCAGCAGGTCCGCGGCGCGGGGGCCGAGCAGCACGGGAACCTGGCTCACCCCGAGGGTCTGAAGCAGATCGCGCACCCCGGTCATCAGATCGACGTGATTGACCGTGAGCTCGTTCATGCCCTGACACTGTGTCCGCTGCCACCGTGTCAGCATCACCGAGAGAGCCCAAGAGAACGCCCCATAATTGGTGCCGTCGATCCTGCAGACCCGGCTGACATCCCCCGGGGACGTCCCGAGCAGCAGGCGGAATGTAACCGGCAGTTCAGTCATGGGGGATGGCGGTGCGGGAGCGGCGTTCCAGCAGCAGTCCATCGAGATCGTGAGCCGGTCCGCGGGCGAGTTGGGACGCCCGCCTGGGAACAGCTCTTTGAGCCGCTCCAGATCGATAGCACCCGTATGTTTCTCGGGGTCGAAGTCCTGGGCGCACAGCGCCAGGGCGGGCAAGGTCTGGAACCCGTGTCCAGAGAAGTGGAACCAGCCGACACCGCCGGCTTCCACGCGGGTTGCCAGGGTCCCGAGGACCTCCAGCAGGGTGTCCTTGCTGGCACCTTCATGGACACGGGTTCGCTCGGCAAGGGCCAGCCATGCGGCGCGATCGTCGACCCCGCCGCCCACGAGGGATTCCGCAGAGATCCCCGCCGCGCTCACGACATCGATGTGCTCGGGCCGGATCTGGAGCTGGTCGACGCACGTACGCCACAGATGGCTGACGTCGTTGCGAGCTCCATATGTGTTGGGGATCTGATCGCTGTCGTAGCAGTCGATGCCGACGAGCACGGCGTAGGCGGGGATGGGCTGTTGCATTGCTGACTCCGAGAGGTGGGCGGCTGGCGTAGCCGGGATCAGGGCTGGTAGATCTCTGCCTTCTCCACACCAAGCCGAAGCTGGCCGGTTGCAGCCCGCCGCTCCACGACGGCTGCTGCACCCATCACGCCGAGCTCGGCCAGCTGTCGGCGCGCTCGGAATATGTGGGTGTGGAGGATGTTGGTCTGGACCCCGAGACGCTGCACGAGGTCGTCCTGGTAGAGCCACCCGTGTTCTGTCGGAGGAAGCTCCGGATCCTGCTGATCGGCGACCCGGGCTCGCGCAAGCGTCAGCAGGGTGTAGTGATGCGCACGGGAGCCGAGATCCAGCGTTCGGCGGTTGTGCAGAAGCCAAGCGGTGACGTGCTCCTCGTCGCGGCTCACCTCGAAGCGCAGCCCGACGGTGAACAGCGCCAGCGGTGCTTCGCGCCAAGTGGAGGGCAGGGACTCCGGGAGGCGCAGCAGCCATTGTCGGCCCTCCAGCTCGATAGTTTGGCCATCACGGACCGATGTCCACGGACCCTCGAGACGCTCGAGCACCCAGTGGCCCTGGCCGTCCTGGAAGACGAAGGCCACGGGATGCTCCCGATCGGGCAGCGCCAACAAACCCTCGCTGGCAGCGGCGGAGAGACCAGTCGAAGTGGCCGAGGCCGGCGGCGCTTCTTCACCGACCAGCACCCACGGGTCGCCGAGTCCTCCAAAACACAGCGTCGCCCCGGCCCTAAGCGCTAGTGTCTGCCCGAGAGCCAACCGCTCGCCATCGACAAAGGTGCCGTTGCTACTGCCGAGGTCGCGGATTCGCCACTGGCCATCCCAAACGACGATGGCGTGTTCTCCCGAGACCTGGCGGGTCGGCAGCAGCAGGTCGCACCGCGTAGCTCGGCCAACGAGGTGTCGAACCGACAGGCGGACACTTCTTCCAGATGTGGTTTGGCGCAGGGTTCCCATCGGCGGAATGTACCGCAGATGCAGGCGAAGGGGGACCGAATCTCGATCGGGCCGCCTCACATCAATGCTCCCAACCGTTGCCCTATCTGTCAAAGGTGATCGTCTTCGACCTCATGTGGCATGCACGTTGCGCAGAGAGCGCTATCTTCCTGAGGTGTATCTCACCTACGAGCAGGCGCTGGACGAGATCCGAGCGCTGCCGGCCCGCGTTGACACGGTCGGGTCGAGCATCCTTGGCGAGCCGATGCTCCGGGTTCAGATCGGGCCGGAAGATGCCGAGAAGGTCGGTTTTCTACTAGCTGGGATCCACGCGACCGAGTGGATCGGTGTACACGTCGCACTCGAGACCCTGCGCCGCCTGGCCGCCGATCCGCCCACCGATCGCTGCATCGTCGCCATGCCCCTCCTGAATCCCGATGGCTACCGACTGGTGCACGAGGACCGCGTCGCCGGCCGGTGGAGATTTCGCCGGACCAACGCCAACGGCGTGGATTTGAACCGCAACTGGCCGACGCACTACTCGCCCTGGAAGCCCCTCGGCCGCCTGCTGCCGTTTCTGGGCACGTCGGGGCCCCATCCCTGCTCCGAGCCCGAGATCGCCGCGGCCGTTCAACAGCTCGATCGCGTCAAAGACCGTGTAGATCGCGCAATGTCCATGCATTCCTTCGGGCGGATGATCCTGCTTCCTTGGGGAGGCCGCCTTCGCGAGCCCCCGGGGATCGAACGGCTTCGCGAGGCAGGAGAGCGGCTCGCGATCGAGCTGGACCAGACCTACACCGTCGTACAGGTCTCGCGGTGGGTGCCGGGGTTGTCTGCTTCCCGCGGGATGGAGCTCGATCACATCTACGAAGTCACTGGTGCGATCTCGCTGCTAATCGAGTGTGAGGGCGGCTTTTCGTGGGGAGATCCGTCGACGTGGTCCGACCTGTTTTCTTGGTGGAATCCGGCCGAGCCAGGTCCGGTTGTCGCCGATTTGAGTCCTGTTGTGGCGTCCTTCCTCAATCCGGGAGCCTAGGATGTCGAAGCTCACGCGTCGTCAGATCCTCGCTGGATTGGCGGCCACCGCCGTCGCTTGTGGGCCGACGCCCATCGAGCGGCGCCCAGCGGGAACCCACGATCTCCGCGACCGAATCGGCGGAAAGAATCGTTCCAGCGTCCTTATCGTTCCGGATGGATTGCACGCGCTGGCGCCGCTGGTCATCGGTCTGCACGACCTCGGAGGCGACCCAGAGGACGTGCACGAGGGCCACGGATGGCGGGAGGAATGCGCCAGACGCGGCTGGCTGGGGGTCTTTCCGGCCTACGGAAAACCCAACTGGGACGAGGACAACGTCTACATCACCCACCTCGCTATCCGCGCCACGGCCCTCGGAGGCGGCGATCCGAAGCGGGTGTTTGTGGTCGGACACGGAGCCGGCGGGCGGCGGGCCTATGCCATGGCCTGTTCGAATCCCGGGTGGACGACGGCGATTGTTGCCGGCGCTGCCGCCGTCCGATTCAGGGAGAAAGACCTAGGATTTCAGGAGCCCAAGCCACCGGCGGTCTCCGTGTTGCATCTCCATGGCGGGCGGGACGAGCGCGTTCCTGTCACGGGCGGGCCGCTTGCCTGCGGCGACCGCAAGACGCGCCAGGTACTTCCATTGCGAGAAGGGCTGCAACCCTGGATCGACCAGATTGGGGCGGCCTCGGCATCCATGACGTTGCGTGTACCGGCGACTGCGGTGGGAACCCGATGGACGGCGGGGGGACGCGATATCGTCCAGCTGATCGATCCGAACCAGGACCATTCCTGGAACCGGGACTATTGGACGCGGGTGGGCGCCGACTTCCTGGCTGCCGCCCCCCGACGCGTGCCCCTCGAAACTTCACTCTAAGTGACACGCTCGCGCGCGCCACACCTGAAATGATTCTGACCCAGTCGCTGCACAAGTACCGTCTAAACTGCGTTTGAACGGTACGTTGTGGTCGACCGGGCGCAGGGCGTCATCCGGTGTTGTCGGTCATGTCTGAGTAGGCGACGAGGCGGTGGGCGACCGGATCTTGATGCGATGGTCGTAGGCATCTGCGCCGGCACTCCGTTCCGATGCTCCGACTGATTGAGGCGCAAGGATGTTTTAAAGGGCGATATTTGGCGGCGTGGTCGTGGTCGTGGTCGTGGGCGAGCTGTGTGTGGGCTCCCGAGGATCTGGGCTGGCGGCGAGAGGAGCCTGTGGACGGCCGGGCTGTTGTGGGGCTGCGTCGGTCGTTGTCATCTGGGGCGGCTCTGGGTGCAGATGGTTCAGTCCCTGGTTGACTGCGGGCTGGGCGACCTCAGCTGGCCATTGAGTTCGAGTCCCTCCAAGGCCGCGTCGGCGCCATGCTTACCGGCCTCATCAAGCGACAGCGCCGATAGCCGGCCGGCCGCGACTCAAATCAGCGTCGCGGCTCCTCCTTGTCGGATAGCTGCCCCACGACGACTACCGCGACCGACGCGGCCCATAAATGGCGTCAAACAATAGATATCGCAGGGTGCCGATTCCCGATCGAGACCTCCCAAGCAACGCCCAGCGAATCCGGATCGCGCCCGGGCGCAGAAATCAGAGGGCGACGATGCCTGATACCGCCAGGTGATCTGCGAGGGTCTTCCCTCCTGGATCGACAATCCCTGACACCGCATCAACACCGTCGAACACCAACAAATAGTCGATCCGCTTCGTCGGATCGTCGTCGTATCGAGCCGTCTTCTTCAGCTCGCTGCAGTCCCCGACATAGCTGTCCGTCGCTCCTGGCAGGTTGTCGAAGATGTCTTGGTACGCATCGCCATTGGAATTTGTGTTCAGGTCGCCGACCAGAAACTTCACCATGTCCACCTCGGCCTCCCCGAAGCCGCGGATGAACTCGCTGCTCTCCCGCATCTGGTCGGGCCGAATGGTCTTGTCACTGCCGCCCGCCTGGAGGTGAGTGACGAAGGCCCCGACCGCGGCCGCATCCTTGACCAGCCTCACCCCGACGATGCCCTTCTGGGAGACCAGATCGACGCCTTCTCCCTTGGTGAACACGTGGTAGTCGAAGTCCTCGAGCGCGTACTTGCTGAACACGATCAGGCCCGCCGGCTGGAGCTGGTCACTCGGAGCCTCGGGGTGCGCGAAGTAGGGATACTCCACCGCCAGCTCGTCGATCAGGACATCGCGGGCGATGGTGGACCAGATCTCCTGGAGGAGGATCACGTCGGGATCCTGCTCGAAGTTCAACAACGCCGCTGCGTAGAGCTCGGCGCGCTCCGCTTCGTCGGCGACGAGGTCTTGCTTCTTCTCCTTGAGCGAGTCGGAGTACAGATCGACGAGATATTGAGGAAAGATGCCCACATTGTTGGAGAAGACCGAGAGCTGGCTCGCCGCGATTTGCTCGCAACCGCCGTACCGCTCCACGGTGTCGGAGCAGCCGAAGAGGCACAGCAAGAGTGCAGGCAATGCGATCCTTGTCGCCTCGTGTCGGGCTGAGCTCATAGGGCCCACAGTACTGCGTTGGCGGTGCGCCCGCTGGACATCGGCAGAATCGAGGCGCTCGCGCGCGTCACCAAACTAAAGTTTCTGACAGCACTCTCGGCGATTGCGATGAGAGTGCTGTCAGAATCACTATCCGGCCGCTTTGCTCAGTGCCCCCAACCTTTGCCATATCGATCAAAGGTCATGGTCTTCGACTTCACGGTATCGCCCGGCGCCTGCAGGCGTTTGTTGGTGGAGGTGTGAAACTCCATGCCCTTGCCCTCCTGCTTGATCCCGCTGGCCTTCCTCGACGACGAGGACAGAATCGGAATCGGGTTCAGATCGAGGATGCTCTGAACCCCTCTCTGCACGTCGAGGTCGGCCGCATCCCACGCGTCCTGTGTGATTTGGATCGTGATCGGGTAGGCAACGCTGCCCGAACCGACCACCATGAAGGCTCCGTTGATGAAGAACATGGCTCAGCCCATCTGGTTGGCGACGGTGTCCGTGGCAACCCCGAGGAGGATCGGCACACCGATGGGGCTGGTGGTCGTCGTGGTCACCGAGCCGTCTTCGTTGTGGGTGACGGTCGAGCTGTAGCCCCCGGCGCCCTCGGCCACGAAGAACGGCCACAATCCTCCCTCAGCGGCGGCCTCGACCTTGGTGAACTCCGACGTGCTGAAGCTGTAGGACGAGGTCATGGTGAGCTCGATCTCGTCAGCGAGGTACATCTCGGTGATGACCCGCTTGAAGGTCCCGTTGGCGCCGAAGTACTTGTCCCAGTCCGCGGCCTTCTGCCAGACGGTGGCGTCGTTGGGGCTGGTGTAGGCCTTCTGCAGAGCCTGCTTCGACATCCAGGCTCCATAGGTGGCGCCAGCGATCGTGAAGTCCTCTCCAACACTGATGGGACCAGTGAGGGTGGACACCTGGCGACAGCTGAAGCTCAGCTTGAAGCCCGAGCTGGTGAAGCTCTGGGATTCCTTGGAGTAGGCCCCCTCCCCTCCGAGCTCGAAGATGTCGACGATGATGCCAAAAGCACCCTCCGCCCACGTCTTCGACAGATCAGCGCTGTTCTCGATGCTGCTGATGTCGAAGCTCAGGGGACTGGGATTGTTGAACTGGATCGCGATGTTCGGGTACTGCGGGGTGAAGCCATAGGCGTTGCCGTTGTTGGAGTGCCACAGGGCCACGGCCACGCTGACTGGGTTGTCGATCTCCTGGGTGAGAGCGGTCTGGCCCTTCTGGACTGTGCCCGTAGGCACCTGGTCCACGACCCCCCACTTGTTCATCAGCGCCTGCTGGGAGGCGAGCAGCTTCTCGGGAGTGGAGAAGTCCAGTTCATCGGCGTTATCGGCTTGATAGCCGGCCCAGCTCGAGGCGTACTGGGTGCCCAAGGCATTGGCCACGTAGCTCGGAGGCACCAGGGAGTTGATGATGTTGCCGTAGTTGCTGTGGTAGGCGTTGACCGGGTTCCCGGAGAACGAGTTGTCGAGGCTCACGAGCGGAATCGCATCGGCGACCTGATCGACGGTTGGCTGGTCGGTGACCTGGACGCTGCCGGTGGCCATCTGGAAGCCGGTGGGTTTGTTGAGCTTGTTGTACAGGTTCTGGTAGTACAGGCCAGAGAGGTTGGACATCAGATTCTGAGACATGGATTTCTCCCGTTGGTTGTTGGATACGGCGGCGAGCCCATTGGTTGCTCACCGCCGTTTCCATCTCACCCGTCCCCTCCCTGGAAGGGATTCCAGCCTCTTGCGGTCACTTGCAGAGCCCTGTCCTGACCTACCCGGTCGCGGCGTCGAGCAGCTTCGTGAGTGCTTCCTGCTCGCCAGCGATGTCAATGTCGTACACATCGTCGAGCGTCGAAGTCAGCCGCAGACGCCCGCGCCAGGTCCGCTTCCACGTGGCCAGCTTGTCGAACGCATACCGGAACGAGCCCGGGCAGGCACCAAACTGGTCGTCGAGATCCATCGCTCCTTCCTGGGGTTCGATGGTGTCGATCGTGTCGATCGCTGCGGCCACTCGCCGGCCACGCAGGAGGCCGTAGAGCCACTGGGCAGCCGGCAGCCAGCAGAAGAAGATCAGGCCGTATCTTCCGCCCGTTGCAATCAAGCCTGCGCCGGCTGCGGATTCCCCGCCTACGTTGATGAAGATCAGCTCATCCGGCGTGATGTATAGGGTTCCGACGCGCTGAGTGCCGCCATCGTTCACGACCGCTGCCCGAGACCACACCACCTTCATCGTTCCTCCACCTCCAAGTACGCGGACTGCGGCGGCGTGATTTCGTGCAATCGGTCGAACTCGCCGCAATCACCGCACCTGACCGCTCGGTCTGACCGATCGGTCCGACGCGCGCTCGAAGAGACGCCCCGAATATCCCTACTGGAAAGCACGCTATCAGCCTGCATCTAGACATCGTCGAGAGCGAGTGGCAGCATCGACCGAGCGATTGGGGGACGAAATGAGGCAAGCCACACTGTTTTTGATGGCGATTTGGGTGGGGGCGTGTGGTGCTCCAGAGGAGACGGTCGACCCAAACACCGAAGACACCACGGGCACTGGCGACGACGACGATGATGACGACGACACCTCGATCGCCGACGGTCCTCTGGGCTGCATGGACGGCTACAAGTCGGGGGACGAGACCGGCCACGACTGCGGTGGATCCTGCGAAAACCAGGACTGCTGCACCAACGGCTACGTAGATCTAGAGCTGGGTGAGACCGGCGTCGACTGCGGCGGCGCGTGCGGGGACTGTCTCGCCAGCACCTACTTCGTGTCGAACGACGGGAACGACGGGGATCCTGGCACCGTCGACCAGCCTTGGCAGACCATCGATCGCGTCAACGACGCCGACCTGGACCCCGGCGACGCCGTCGTGCTGCATCGGGATGGCACCTGGCGGGAGGAGCTGGTGCTCAGTCACTCCGGAACCGTGGACGACCACATCACTTTCGGCGCCTATGGCATGGGGGCAAAACCTCGCATCCTGGGTTCCGAACAAGTCACTGGCTGGACCGAGGTGCAGACCGACATCTGGGAGTCCGCCAACCAGCTGGATCCGCCCCGAGAGCGGGAGAACGGCGCGGTCACTGATCACCCGGCCAGCATCTTCTTCGGTGCTGGTGGGGGCATCACCTGGGGCAACATGGAGGATCTGCACCTCAACGGCGAGGGGGCGCCTACCGCGCTCTATGAATGCGATGAGGACGGCCCTCGCTTCTCGCTGCTCGACCGAGAATATGACTGGTGCTGGCAGGACGAACGCGTCTATGTCTACTCCACCGAGGACCCGAGCGCCGCCTACGATTTTGTCGAGGTACCGCAGCGAATCGCCACAATCACCCAGGACACCCACCCGCCCCAGGAGTACATCACCATCGACGGCCTGGAGCTGAAGTACCCCATCAAATACGGCTATGATGACGGTTGGCCCATGAATGTCGTAGTGCGCGGGTTGACGGTGAACAACTGCCACATCGGCTTCGTAGGCACCAAGGGAGCGGCGTCCGCCATGGGGCTCCAGATCTGGCACTCGGACATGGTCGTACACAACAACGAGATCCACGACTGCGGGCGGCGAAACATCTCCTACAATGTGTACGGAGATGTCCGCGACGAAGGCCTCATCTTCGAGAATGTCGTGTTCCAATACAACACCCTGCACCACGGCACCCACACGACGGGCTTCGACATCTCAGGAGGCTACGGCGACGACACCTTCCGAGACTTCGTCTTTCGGAACAACTTCATCTGGGACGACCCAAACGACGATCCGGAGAACCACCCGAACGACTTCACCAGCATGGGCATCTATCTAGCTGGAGGGACGCCGACTTTCACCGATTTCAAGGTGTACAACAACGTCCTGAAGCACATCAAGCAGAAGCACATCGTCCTGGCCGGGGTCCGAAACACCGAGGTCTTCAACAACACCCTGTACGGGATGAACGAACGGGCCGGCGGCAGTGGCTATCGCGGCATGGTGACCGTCTCGGGGGACATCGAGAACCTCAGAATCGACAACAACATCTTCTACGGGGATGTGCAGGACCAGTTTGTCCTGTCCTGTGTGACCTTTTCGGGCAGCTCCCAGGACGGCACGACAATGAACCGGAACCTCTACTACCAGGAGAACTCCTCCCAGAACGTGGTCAATGTCGACTCCGGCTCCAGCTATGACATGGACGACTGGGACGACTACCTGTCCGACATGGGCTGGGACGCCGACAGCCCCGAACCCCAAGACCCTTCTTTCGAGGACGCTGCGGGCTTCGATTTCCGCCTCCGGGAGGGCAGCGCAGCCATCGACATGGGCGCCAACGAGACCGACCGTTCATCGGACTTCGCGGGCAATCCAATCGTCGGAGACCCGGACATCGGTGCCCTCGAGCATCAATGAGGGATGGAAGCGTTCAGGGCTTGGGCGAGCTCCGCCGGCCGGGACAACATCGGAAGGTGTCCCGCCGGGATCTCGATGACGTCGGCGCCGAGCCGAGCCGCCATTCGGTCCTGAAGTGCCGGGGTGACATCGCTCTGGTCGTCGGTGAGCTTGACGTAGGTGCGTCCGATGGCGATGCGATCGTCCCAGGGTACCTTGTCAAGAAATAGGCGAGGAAGCGGGACTACAGACCGATCGAGCACTCGTTTTGTGTCGTCGCCGTCCAGATCACTGCACAGTGCCTTGGTGAGCACGCCGTCGGGCGCCTTTGCACCTTGGGGAACAAAGAAGAACAAGGTCTTGAGCATGGCCCTCGAGAACCACGGAAACACATCCACATAGGCCCCTCCAGGAGGCGGAACCACAGCGCCGACCATGACAACGCCCACGACGCGGCCACCGAGCAGAGTGGCCACGCGCATCGCCAGGCCCCCGCTCACGGAGTGGCCGACGAGCACTAGATTCTCTGGAGTCCACTCGCGAAGCTGACCGGCCACTTGTTCCGCGCAGTCATCGAGGGACAGGCGTTTTGGACGTTCGATTCCAGCGCGCCCGGGCAGGTCGAGGGCGAGGTGAGGCACGGTCAGGTGGGGCAGGACAGCGTCCCAGATCCAGCTTCCGAGACCGGCTCCGTGAAAGAGGACGACTCCAGTGTTGTTCGACGACATCAGCGCTCCAAGGTTGGCCCACAACCTCACCCGTAATAGGACATCTGTAGTCCTATTTCAGAGCACACTGACCTCTCATGCGCCAGATCGAACGACTCGACCAACTGTTGTCCCTGCTCCGGGCGCGGGGAAACGCCACCATGACGGATCTCGCCGCCGAGCTCGGCGTGTCGGTTCGCACGATACGGCGCGACATCGACCTTCTCAGAGAGCGGGGAACGGACATCGAGGGCGAGCGGGGCCGAGGCGGCGGCGTGAGGCTGGCCAGGCACGCGACGCTGGCCCCGATCCGTCTCAGCGAGGACGAGGTGGTTGCGCTCTATCTGTCCGTCGAGCTGATGCGACTGACGCCGGGAATGCCGTTTGCGGGCAGCTGTGGACCGGCGCTCACCAAGGTCCTGGCCAGCTTGCCGGAGTCCAGACGGGGCGCGCTCACGACCCTGATCCGGCGCGTCACGGTGGGACCGGCCGCTCGAAAGCGCGTTGCAGCGTCGGCAACGCCGGTAGATCCTATGCTATTGCTGTGCTTGGAACGCGCTTTCAGCGAGCGTAGATGCCTGGCTTTCGAGTACTCCGATCGACTCGGTGCCCAAACGACACGAACCATCGAACCCCACGGGCTCTTGTGCCGGGTTCCGGTCTGGTACGTCCTCGCTCATGATTTGGGCAAGGATGAACCGCGCGCATTTCGATTGGACCGAATCGGGGGTGCCACGGTCCAGGCACAGGCGTTCGACCTGCGTCCGGATCTGATCCGCGGAATGGTCAGCGGCCTGGGCGGAGCACGAGGGCTCATGACGTAGCTGGCTCTGACCTTCTGCCGACGAGTGCGAGGAATACCAGCGACCAGCCCCACGGGACACCACCCCCAGAGTCGCAGCCACAGCCGTCTTTGGAAGGATCCCCATCGGGCGTGGGGTCGTCGCTGTTGCAGATGCCGTCGCCGTCCTTGTCGTCTGGGCTGTCCCATGGACAGAGGTCGCAGCCATCTGGAACCCCATCGGCGTCGCTGTCGGAGTCATCGGCAAAACCCGCACAGACGTCGTCCGAGTCGCAGGCACCGTCGTGGTCGCTATCGTCGAGAGCGTCCAGCGGGCAGGCATCGCAGGCGTCGGGAACGAGGTCACCGTCGCCGTCTTCATTGTCGTCGCCGTCGCAGATGTCATCGGAATTGCAGACACCGTCGCCGTCGGTATCATCGGGGTTGTCGAAGGGACAGGGGTCGCACGCTCCGGGCTGTCCATCCTGGTCGACGTCGTTGTTGTCGTCGAACCCCAGACAGAGGTCGTCGGAGTCGCAGCTGCCGTCCAGGTCCGAGTCGTCGAGCGCATCGAGGGGACACGGATCGCAGTCGTCTGCCTGGCCATCGCCGTCGCCGTCGAGGTTGTCGTCAAAACCAACGCATAGATCGTCAGAATCGCAGACTCCATCACCGTCGGAATCGTCGACGAAATCGAAAGGACAGGGGTCGCAGAAGTTCGGAACGCCATCGCCGTCGATGTCGACCCGATCGTCACCCCCTACACAGACGTCATCGGAGTCGCAGGAGCCATCGCCGTCGGAGTCGTCGAGCGCGTCGAGGGGACAGGGATCGCAGAAATCTGCTATGGCGTCGCCGTCGGTATCGATTCGGTCGTCGCCACCTGGGCACACGTCGTCGACGTTGCAGAGCCCGTCGCCATCCAAGTCATCCGGGTAGTCCAGGGGACAGGGGTCACAGCCGTCAGCCACGCCATCGCCGTCGAGATCGTCGGTATCCGGGAAGCCCGCGCAGGTGTCCCCGGAGTCACACTCGCCATCACCATCGGCGTCGTCGGGGCTGTCGAAGGGGCACAGGTCACAGCCATCGGGGATCAGATCGCCATCGAGGTCGATGTTGTCGTCGGCCCCCACGCAGAGGTCGGCACTGTCGCAGACTCCGTCGGTGTCCCAGTCGTTGAGTGGATCGTCGGGACACGGATCGACATCCGCACACAGACCGTCTTCATCCACGTCGTCGTCGGGATCGAGTGGGCAGCTGTCGCAGAACTCTCCAAGCCCGTCGAAATCGATGTCGTTCCCGCCACAGGCCGCCCAGGCGACGGCCTGTTCGAGCAGCCGATCCGGGTCACCGACGCGGAGGTCGGCCGTGTGGTAGTTGAGGGAGTCGGCTGTGTAGAGCGGGCCCAGATACGCCGAGCGACCCTGACCGAACTCCCCGATGACCACCGCATGGGTCGAGCAGCTGGACATGAGGGTCTGGCCACCCACCAGATCCGGTCCGCTCGTGTTGAAGCTACTGAATAGGCTTGTTGGAAGCGTGAAACCAACGATCCCGCTGGTCACCTCGTGGGGAACGATGACGTTGAACTGCGTGCCCGGGCCGTTGCAGTAGCCCCCACTCTCCATGGGGATCGCCATGAATTGCTGCATCGTGTTGGCAAAAGGAAAGCTCCAATACTGGTACGCCAGCCAACCGTCGGTCACGACACCGCCGCCCGCCGCGATCCAGTCGCGCACCACTACCGCAAACGCCACGTCATACGCCTCATTCAAGTAAGCCGAGCTCCCGAGTACGATGACGTCGTAGGACTCCAGTTCCACAGCGGAGTCGATCTCGGTGAGCTCCACCACCTGTGCATCGAAGTCGAACCAGGTGTCGTCGCCGAGCTGCGCTGCAGTCTCGATCTGCCCCCCCATGTATCCGGCATAGACCGCTACGCGGATCGGGGTCGCTTGGCCCAGCGCCGGAAAAACCAAGCCACACAGGAGCAAAAGTCTCTTCATTGTCAAACACTCTCCGCGGCCCGGTACTGTAGCCGCCGAGGGAGTGGACCCGCCTCCCGAGCCCTGATTCTCGGAGCACACGCACACGAGCGGGCCCGCAGCGATTCGTGTAAAACCCAGTAATACTCCTCACTATCGAAGCCTGACACAACAGCAACATAGGGGGAGGCCGCAGCCGATACCTTTGTTCCCGGAGGACAACGATGCGTTGGTGGACCAACGTTGCACTCGGGTCAGCCGTGGCGGTTGCGTGCACTCCTCAGGGCGGCCCGAGCCAACTGGATAGCGGCCAGGGCAGCCCCGAAGACTCGTCCTCAGTCCCCTACTTCGTGCCGAGCTTCGAGATCGCGGCCGGAACCGACGCGGTGGGTCTCGGGCGCGCCATCGCCGTAGCGGACTTCGACGACGACGGCATCCTGGACATCCTCTCGGGCACCTCCAACCCCGCTACGACCAGTGCCTCGACGCTCACCGCTCACCGGGGTCTCGGAGATGGGACCTTCGCCGAGACAACCGCTGCGTGGGGCCTCGCTACCCGACGAGCCGTGTGGGGGTTGTTGCCCCTCGACATCGATCTCGACGGCGATCTGGACCTGCTCGCCACCCGAGATGCCTGGACCTCGTCGGCGTCGAACTCACTGTGGACCAAGACTGGCGCCACCTTCGGTTCCGAGCGCCAGGCGCCGACGGGCAGCTGCGGCGAGGGCGCATCGATGTCCTCCTCGGCCGGAGATTTCGACGGAGATGGCGATCTGGACGTGGTCATCGCCAACGGAGCACCCAACAATCAAGGCGGCTGCGTCGAGGTCCTGGCCAAGGACGGCAACGACATGATCCCGCTCACCAGCCTCGGCGAGGGGTGCCGCGACGGCTTCGGTACCGCCGTGGGCGATCTGGATGGAGACGGCCTGCCCGATCTGCTGGTGGTCTCGGCACGCCAGGCGGCGTTGGTATATCGCAACCGCGGTGTCGCCCCTTGGCTCGGCCTGCACAGCCCAACCTATGTGTCAGGCCTCCCGCCGGACGCCGAGTACGCGCTCACGGGGGTGCTGCTCGACTACGACCAGGATGGCGACTTGGACATCGCCGTGTGCATCTGGGGAGAGCCCGCGGTCGAGGAGCCCACGTCCTATCAACAGCTGCTGCGCAATGACGGCGACATGCAGTTCACCGACGTCTCCGAAGAAGCCGGGGTGGCCTCGTTCAAGGGGTGCATGGGCATCGGCACCGGCGACATCGACGGCAACGGCTTTCCGGACCTCTACCTGGGCACCGGCACGCCCGAAGATGTGCTTGCGCCCAACGTTTTGCTCATGAACACCGGGGGCGCGTTCGTCGACGTGGCGGAGGAGGCGGGCGCAGCTTGGCCAGGGCGTACCCACGGGATTGTCTTCGCCGACATGGACGCCGACCAGCGCACCGATCTGGTGTCGAACAGCGGCGGAACCAGTGCTCCAGCCCAGTCCGGGCCACTGCGCGTAGCCATGAACCGAGGAGAGACCTTTCCCACACTGCCCGTCCGCATCCTGGGCGCACAATCGGACCGACGCGCAGTCGGGGCGCGACTGGAGGTCCACACCGACGTGGGCACACGGTACGCCTGGGTGGACGGAGGGCAGGGTTTCGGTTCCGTCGCGATAGACCGGTTCCTCATCGGCCTCGGCGAAGCGACGGAAGTCAGGGACGTCGTCGTTGTGTTCCCCGACGGCGTCGAGATCCGAAGCGGGCGCCTCAACTCGTTCACCGAAGAGATTCGGCTCCGACATCCCTGAAGCTCAGTCCTCGATGCCGTACTTGCGCATCATCCGGAACAGCGTGGTGCGGTCGACTCCGAGCTGTCGCGCCGCCGCCACTCTCACACCTCCCGCCTCTGCAAGCGCCTCCTTGATTCGCGTCGACGCGGCGGTGTCCAAGGCCTGCTGCAGGGTGCCGCCGCCTTCGGTCCGCGCCTCGTCCAGGAGCAGATCTGCGAGTTCCACGGTCTCGGTGCGCGCGAGAACGACACCGCGCTCGATGGTGTTCTCCAGCTCTCGAACGTTGCCGGGCCAGGCATGTGCGAGCATCCAGCTGGCAACTTCTGGCGACCAACCTTCGATTTCCCTGCCATTCGCCTCGGCTGCCCGCACCAGGAAGTGCCGCGCCAGGACCAGGATGTCGTCGCGTCGCTCCCGCAATGGTGGGATGCGGATCGGCACCACAGCCAGGCGAAAATAGAGGTCCTCCCGGAACTCACCGGCCTCGATCAGGGCGGGGAGATCCTGGTTGGTAGCCGCCAGAACCCGCACATCGACCGCCCGGGGCGCATTCCCCCCCACGCGCAGCACCTCGCCCTCCTGGAGTACCCGCAACAGCTTGGCTTGGAAGGCCAGATCGATCTCACCGAGCTCGTCGAGCAAGAGCGTGCCGCGGTGAGCCCGCTCGAAGAGCCCGGCACGCGCCCGTTCTGCCCCGGTGAAGCTGGCCTTTTCGTGGCCAAACAGCTCGCTCTCCAGCACGCCCGGAGAGAAGGCCTTGCAGTTCGCCGCAACGAAGGCTTGGCCCACTCGATCGCTGTGGAAATGGATAGCGCGGGCCACAAGCTCCTTTCCGGTCCCGCTCTCGCCGCTGATGAGGACTGGAACACGGCTCCGGGCAGTGCGCCTGGCAAGATCGAGGACCCGCTGCATGGGCTCACTGGGCGCGAGCAGACTGTCGGGTGCATAGCGGCTGGCCAGCTCAGCGCGCAGGTAGCGGTTCTCGCGGGCCAGGCGGGTGTGGTCCAACGCGCGCTGTACGGCATGGCGACAAGCGGCGTTGTCGATAGGTTTCTCGAGGTAGTCGAAGGCCCCCTCCCGCATGGCCGCCAGGGCGGTGGCGACGGTGGCGTGAGCGGTGATGAGGAGCACCGGCACTGTTGCGTCGTGCTCTCGGATCCGCCGCAGCAGCTCGACCCCGTCGATGTTCGGCATCTTCAGGTCGGTGAGCACCGCGTCGAACCCGGTATCGAGGGCTGCGAGCAGGGCCTCTGGCTCAGTGAACACGTCGACCCGGTGCCCATCCCGGCGCAACACCATGCCGAGGACTTCGGCCATCCGAGGCTCGTCGTCCACCACAGCAATACGAGCTTTCACGAGATCTCCCGAGGCAGAGTGAGTCGGAAGCAAGCGCCATCTCCAGCCTTCCCCAGCCCACATCCGTGCACCAGCCGCAGCGTACCCCCATGGGCCTCGGCGATGCGCTGGGCCATGGCAAGACCCAGCCCCGTTCCCTTCGCCTTCCGGGTCCAGAACGGCTCGAAGAGATGCTCCTCGTCCTCGGCAGCCACGCCAGGCCCGTCGTCGGCGACTTCGAGGTACACCCCTTCCCTATCGCCCACTGCGCGCAGGGCGATCCGGCCCGCCTCGCTCACCGACTCCGACGCGTTCACCACCAATCCCAACACCAGCTGCACCAACAGGTCCGGATCCCCTTGCACCCCCACCGGATCCGTACCCCGCTCGATCTGCAGGCCAGCCAGTCGCGTACCGGCCAAGGTGAGCGCACTGTCGAACACCTCGGAGATCCGGACCCCGGAGCGCACGGGCTGGATGGGCCGAGAGAAGTCCAGGATGGTCGTGACAAAGCCGTTCAGCCTGTCCACCTCCTCCCGGATGAAGGAACAGGCGCGGCGCAGCTCGGACTCGCGCTCGGGCAGTGCCTCCTCCACCAGGCTCGCCGAGGACCGGATGACCCCGAGCGGATTGCGCACCTCATGAGCAACACCCGCCGCCATTCGTCCGATACTTGCGAGCTTTTCGTATTGCACCAGCTTGCGCTGGGATGCCTGTAGCTCGTCGTACTGAGCCTGGATGATCCGCGCGTCCTCACGCAGTTGCGCCCGTGCTTGAGCGAGGAAGCCGACCACCCAACCCAGGGCGGCAAACGTAGCCCCGTAGCTACCGAGGATCAGGATCGTGAGATCGTAGCCACCGACGTCGATGTGGGCCCCGAGGAAGGCGAGCAGCAATCCATCGAGGAGCGCGAGCACAATCCCAGCGCTCAGACCCAGGAGCGGCAGGCGGCGCAGCAGCGGCGAGAGCACTCCGACGGTCGACGTTTCAGGCATGGGAGACCTCCACCTCGTAGCTTTGCATTATCCGCGCCGGGTCCCGCGTCGAGGGGAAGCCAAGGGCACTGCCTGTTTTGAGCCACGGCCCATATGGAAAGGCGTTGCGGCGCTGCAACGACCGTTGCGTGAGCGCCTCCCTCTCCGAACCGCATCATCGAGAAAACAGGCGTTTTCAGTGACATCGCAGCTGGCACGAAGGTTGAACCACGAGGGGTCACCTACAACAAGGAGGACCCGATGATGGATCGCGCTCACCGCGTGCACCGGCTCCATCGGTGTGCTCGCCTACTTGGTCCGCCGGGAGTGGGCACCCAGCGAAGCGGTGGCAGACGATCGCCAGCTCCTCCATGCGGTGCAGTCGTAGATTCGTCCGGTCAGAAGGCGTAGATAGCCCGCACGCCATCACCGCCGCCGGCCGCGTCCAGCTTCACGGCTGGCCGATGACACTTTGTGCCCGGGTAAAGGCGCGCCAACGAAGGAACTCCGATTCGCTCAGGCTGCCGGATTTGTCCTTGTCGAAACCGTCCATCAACGCTGCGACCTCGCGGGCATCGAACGGAGTGCGACCCCGGGCTTCCGAGACGGAGATCTTGCCGTCCTTGGACTCGTCGAGGTAGCGAAAGAATGCGCGGGAGAACGCGTCTTCGAGCCAACGGTTCACCTCGTTGCCCTCGATGTGGCCATCGCCGCTTTCGTCAAAGGTCAACGCCACCGCGGCCGTGGTGCCCAGATCCTTCGCCAACAAGCGGATGCCACGCTCGATCTCCCCTTTGCCGAGTCGTCCGTCTTTCCCTTCGTCCACCAAGTTCTCGAACATCCGACGCACGCTCGGTGCCGCCGTGTCCAAGGTCGCCATGTGCAGAGGCCAGACTTCTGCAGGAGACAAGGTGCCGCTGCCATCGGCGTCGAGACGAGGCAGCATGCCGGGGCGATAGCGCCCCTCGTTGCCGGAGTGGACCCCGTCGTTGTTGGCATCGTCAGCTCGGAAGAACCCCAAGAAGGCCTCGTGAAGGGTCGGCGCCTGGGCGAAGGCCTCGACAGGGACAGCCAGCGGCCCCTCGTGCATTGTCTTGGCCCAAGCATCGGTCTCGGCCTGCGTCCAGTTCCCGTCGCGGTCGACGTCGAAGATGGACATGAGATTTCGCGCCGCATCGATGCCGCCCATTGGCTCGGAGATCTCGGCGGGCTCGATGTGGCCGTCCTTGTTCGCGTCGTAGCGGTCGAACTCCGCGCCAGCCAGCGCAGATGCGGCCAGCACCAGGTGGATTGGTAGCACAGTCCCTCCACGGCGGAACCTATCAGCTCATCGCAGGAACGTCTGGCACCGAGCAAACAAGCTCCCACCTCCAGCTTTGGCCCATGAGTCAATGCGCCGCGTCTGAACCCTAGGACCCCGACGATCGGCGAGAATCCCGAAAGTGCATGGCATCGTCACCCCAAGGAGGTAGTGTGGGTGCACCTTTATGAGGTCGAAATGAAACAGCACCGCACTCCTCAGCAGTCTGTTGAGCCCACCGGTCCGATTCCAGAGCCGTTCGCCACCCTGCTCGAAGGCAACGACATGCCGGACAAGAGCGCAATGGAGGCCGATACCGCCGCTACAATGAGCGAAGTTGCCGGAAACGAGTTCGTGAAGGACCAGCTGAGCACCCAGGGCGGCGACGACCCCGACGACACCAAAAACATCGGGGGCCACTCCCTGATCGGAGGGTCTGCGTTCGAGGATGCCACCTCCGACGGCGGAGGGCAGCTTCCCTTCCAGGGCAAAATGGAACAGGCATTCGGTGGGGACCTCTCCGACGTGCGTGCCTTCTCCGGGCAGTCCGAAGAGATGGACGCCCTGCACGCCAAGGCGGCGACCGACGGTGAATCGATCGCTTTTGGATCCACCTCCCCAGATGAGGAACTCGTCGCGCACGAGGTCGCTCACGTGATGCAGTACCGGCAGAACGGGGGGTCGGGCGTGTCGCGCAAGGCTGCGTTCGACCAGGGCAATGACTCCGCGGAGCGCGAGGCGGACGGCGCGGCAGCAAAGGTCGCAGCGGGGGAACCTGTCGAGGTCACCGCCACTCCTGGAGCAGAAGTACATCGAGATGGAGACGTGCTCGACGAGGACGACATCGAGACCCGCGACATGCCCCTTACGGAGAACGAGAAGGTCCAATGGACCTACACATCCGCATCGAAGCCCCTCGAGGTCCTCGAGAACAACGACGTGCACGCCCATCGCGCCTACGAGGCCGCCGACCAAGACCTCAAGGACTTCCGGGTCCTCATCTCCCAGATGCGAAAGCTCAAGGCGCAGAACGACAAAGACGGACTGTGGGTGGCCGCGGAGATCTTCACCGAGGCCAACGCAAACCTGAGTCTCTACAACGCCGGGCTCAGCAAGCTGCTCTCCCAGGTGCCCTCGACTGACAAGCGCGACGATCTGTACGAC